>Ga0208406_1000062_pt1 | contig 41126 bp, 35 predicted proteins | sample ETNtaG_15_FD_185769 | JGI IMG/M metagenome (GOLD analysis project Ga0208406, IMG submission 185769) | Marine microbial and viral communities from oxygen minimum zone, Eastern Pacific Ocean - ETNP201302PF89A (SPAdes) (version 2) | ecosystem: Environmental > Aquatic > Marine > Oceanic ...
CATTGGGCCCAATTGATCCACCCCAGCCGCATCAATATCATCGACGATCAAGACCGCATGGGGGTTGCCCATCGATACGGCCCCGATCCGCAACGTTTCACCCCCAACCACAATCGGGTAATCGCTGGCAACGGCCGGCGCGTTAAAAGGGATATCCCGGGGTTCGAAACTGGGGGGCGCAAGTTGGGCCGTGACCTGCCAGCCATCAGCCACCGTCAAACGGATACGCGTGCTGATGGTCTGTATTTCAAGCTCACGACACTCGGTCAGACCTTGCTCGATCAGAAAACGGCCAAAACACCGCGCTCCGTTGCCGCACTGGCCGGACTCGCTACCATCGGCATTAAAAATGCGCATAAAAAAGTCCGCATCACCAATGGCTGGCTGCGCTACGATCAACTGGTCACAACCAACGCCGTGATTACGGTCTGCCAGCTGTCTGACCAGCGCGGCGTCAAGGTCCAGTGGCGTGCGCACGCCATCGAGCATGACAAAATCATTGCCCAGCGAGTGCATCTTGGTAAAGGGAAGCTTGCGCATGCTGATTTTGGGGCACTCGGCCCACTCGGTCTGACGCCAGTGTAATTATAGTCCGGGGCGGATCATCGCCCTGGCAGATCAGCCTGGCGCCGTGTTACCCCTGCACAGGCTCTGGAGGGCAAAACCGAAGCCAGTCAACATTCGAGTCAGCGATAGCCAGAAACCAGGGGTTGAGGATGCTCGCTTTGTTGTAATTCAACTCCGCGCCCGCGCAATCAATCAGTTGACCGCCGGCCTCGTTCAGTACGCAGTGGGATGCGCAGGTATCCCACTCCGAAGTGGGGGCAAGGCGTGGGTACACATCGGCATCACCCTGCGCGACTATGCAAGCCTTTAGCGCACTGCCCATGCTGACGATCTGGGGAACAGTTCCACTCGTCGCTGTGAGTGCATCACGAAACGCGTTTACCGCTTCCCCGGAATGCGAGCGACTGGCGACCATTCGTGGCCGGGAGGGGTCATACGACTCTACCTGTATACGCTGAGCCGGCTGTTGCGCGATCTGACGCCAGGCGCCTGCACCTTGAGCTGCAAAATAGCTGGTCCGGGTACATGGGCTGTAGACCACGCCGAGGATCGGTTTGCCGTTTTCAGCCAGGCCGATATTGACACTGAACTCACCGTTGCGGCGAATGAACTCCTTGGTGCCATCGAGTGGGTCAACCAACCACAACTGTGGCCATTGCAGGCGATCTTCAACATCGATGCCCTTGGATTCCTCAGACAGAACCGGGATATCGGGTGTCAAGGCTTGAAGCCGCTCAACGATGACCTCATGAGCACGCTGATCCGCCGTGGTGACCGGCGAACCATCGGCCTTGTGGGCAATCTCGTATTCTTTCCCGTAAACATCGAGAATCACATCACCCGCTGCTGTTGCAATATTGACGACCTGTGCCAGCAGCGAATGATGATTCACTATCCCTGCCCCAGCTTCTCAGCCACGAGATAGGTAGCGAGCAAACTGCGGGCATCGGAAAAATCCTCCCGCGCCCGCAACCCACAAAGATCCGCCAGCGGCCATTGCGCCGTTTCAAGGGTTTCGGGCTCATCACCATCCAGCGGTGATTCAAACAGATCCTGTGCAACAAACACATCAGTTTGATAATTCGAATATGCCGGAGTTAGCGATACCCTCGCCAAACATTCAACCACAGCTGCGTCAAATCCCGTCTCCTCCCGCAATTCACGATGAGCCGCCTGATCCGGCGTTTCACCGGCATCGATACGCCCTTTAACGAAGCCCAACTCATAACGTTGCAGGCCCACCGCATACTCACGAACCAGCAGCAACTGGTCAACCGCCGACAGAGGCACCACCAGTACCGACCCGGTGCCCTGGCCTACCAAGCGCTCAAAACTGACCTCATTGCCATTAGCAAAACGCAGATCCACACTTTCGATATTAAAAAGACGGCTACGCGCCACTACGGTGGTCTTGAGGATTTGGGGTAACACGCTCATGAGTGGGCGGGTGCGAGCTTGCCTGGCGGGATACTGATGGGAGTGCAGATTAACCCAGACCACCCTTCGAAACAATGCAGTACCTGCGGCATAGGCCAGTGCAATGTAGGGTAAATCCGGCAGCCCGTGGTCGGCGTTAAAATATCCGGTACAGTCTAATTATCCTGGACGCTTTGTCGCCCTTTACCTTCATAACAGGCGTTACACATAATATGGCCGTGATTGACTGGACGCAGATTGACTCGGTATTCCTGGACCTGGACGGCACTTTGCTGGATCTGCATTTTGATAACTACTTCTGGACGGACTTCATCCCACGTCGATACGCAAACCAGCACCGAATCGCTCTGGATGGTGCGCGCAGTACACTTTTTGCCCGGATGCATGCCTTGCGCGGGACGCTCGAGTGGTACTGCGTAGACTTTTGGACCAATGAACTGGGCCTGGACATTGCCGGCCTTAAAGCCGAACTACGCCACCTTATCCAGATCCGCCCTGGCGCCCGTGATTTCCTCACGGCACTGCATGCCGATACCCGACGGGTGGTACTGGTCACCAATGCTCACCCAGCGAGCATCGACCTGAAGATGAGCCAGACCGGCCTGGAACCGATGTTTGATCGTATTGTGAGTTCCCATACGCTGGGTTATCCAAAGGAGTGCGCGACTTTCTGGAACAATCTGCAAGCCATTGAGCCGTTCGCGGGGGATCGCACTCTTTTCATTGATGACAATCTTGCAGTGCTGCGCGCAGCCGGGGCGTACGGCATTGGCCACCTCCTTGCCGTGATACATCCCGACTCGACCGGCGGACCTATAGACCCCGAGGAGTTCTCCGGCCTGCATGCCTTCGAGGAACTCAACGGTTTTTCCACAACCCGGGAAACCGCAACCCTGGCAGGTGCCACATGACCCGAACTGCTGATCTTTATGATGCCCATGCCGACCACCTGCAGGTGGCGCAGCCGATTTTTACTGATTTCGGCGGTGCGGAGCACTTTGAAGGAATTATTGCCACAGTCAAAGTATTCGAAGACAACAGCCTGGTACGTTCAACGCTTGAGGGCGAGGGCGCGGGAAAGGTACTGGTTATCGATGGCGGTGGGTCGTTGCGCTGCGCACTGGTCGGCGACCAGATCGGTGCGCTTGCGCAAGATAACGGCTGGCACGGGTTGATCGTCTACGGCTGCATCCGCGATAGCCAACAACTGTGCGCCCTGCCAATTGGTATCAAGGCGCTCGCGGCCTGTCCGGCTAAGAGCACTAAGCGCGGCGAGGGGCAACCACAACTGCCCGTACGCTTGGCCGGCACCACTTTTACCCCGGGCCACTATTTGTGGGCCGACAGCGACGGTATCCTCGTTGCATCGACTCCACTACCTTAAGCGTGGACCTGTCCGAGACGTTCGCCACCGAGTTCACAGACCGCCTGTCACGACCTCGGGCCACACCGGACTTTGATCAACAGCCGGCTCTGGCAGCGTTTACCCACCTGGCCGAGGAACTCAACCACTCTTTCGACAAATCCGAGCGCGCCTGGCCGACAAAGTTGTCGGACTGGGCACGACATCTGCGCCGCCGGCCGTTTTTCGGTGAAAAAGGTATTTATCTTTGGGGGTCGGTCGGCCGGGGTAAAACGGTGATGATGGATACACTGCTCGACAGCCTGCATGAATCACACTGGCGGCGGGTGCACTTTCACCGCTTTATGCTCGAGATCCACGAGCGCCTGCGGGCCTTGCGCAGCCAGAGCGACCCTTTGCGCCGGATCGGCACCGAGATTGCAGGCAAAACCCGGGTGCTCGGTTTCGATGAGTTTTATGTGTCCGATATCGGCGATGCCATGATTCTTTCCGGGCTATTGCACGCCCTGGTCGAGCAAGGGATGACCCTGATATTCACCTCGAATACGCCGCCATCGTCACTTTACCAAGGCGGGTTGCAGCGCGAGCGCTTTTTGCCGGCTATCCAACTGATAGAAACGCATACCCGGGTAATCCACCTCGGCGGTGTACGCGATTACCGTCTTGAGGCGCTCAGCTCGGCGCCCACTTACCATGCACCCCACAACACCCAGGCACAGGCCCAGATGGAAACGACGTTCCACCAGATCAGCCCTGGGGGTACGCTTGCGCCTGCCGCTGTTACCATCAACGATCGAAAGATTGAGTTGCTGGCAGGTGGCGACGGAGTCATGTGGTTCACTTTTGAGACGCTGTGCGTCGGGCCGCGCTCAAAGGCCGATTACGTTGAGATTTCCCGGGCTTGCCACACCCTGCTGATCAGTGAGGTCCCCTACCTGGACACGGAGCACGATGACGCAGCGCGGCGCTTCGTCGAACTGATTGATGAGCTTTACGACCGGCGAGTCAATGTCATCGTCTCGGCAGCCACCAGCCCTGATGCGCTGTACCGTGGCGAGCGAATGGCGCGGGGCTTTGCCCGAACCGCCAGTCGGCTGCATGAATTCCAGTCAACCGACTATCTTTCCAGCGCGCACCGGCCCTGAGTCCAGGTGCAGATCTCAGCCGCTCGCCAATCCGGCGGCGATCAGTGCGTTTGCGTACCAGCGGTGAAAAGCATGGACGCTGGGCTCGAGGTCGGGGCAAAACCGCCCGGGCCGGGCCAGTATCGAGCTAAGTCCATACTGCTGGGCCTCAAGCACTGCCATGTCCTCGTCCATACCAACGGCCATTCGCTGTTCATAGCAGGCCAGCACCTCATCGAAATCCGATCTTGCTACGCTGTCCTGGCCAAACAGCAGGGTCAGACGAACCTGGGTGCTGGATGCACCGTTCGGAGTCGCCTCTAGCATCCACACGGCATCACGTGAGGCGGCAAAAGTCAGCGCAGGATAGACCCAGGTATAGCGAGTTCCATTGGCCAGCCTTCCTGAAAGACCTGGCAAAACAGGTAGCGTGCGGGCTGCTTCTTCGAGGACACCGACGCTGCCCAGAATGCGGTGCTCGCCAAATTGGCTGACGAAAGAACCCCGGGTCGCCTGCAGCGGGTCGGGCTCGGCGTAAAGCCCCGAGAATGTGTCCGGGTGCACTTTGCGCAGATGGTAGTACTCGTTGAAAACCTCGAGAAACGATTTCCAGTTGCAAGCGACCTGGAATTCCCGGGTGCTGGCCGTCACCAGCGTATCCAATTGCCAGGGGCTGTGTACTGTCTCGAAATCACCCAGCCAGGTATCGACCGGGGCAGCGCTGCCATCAATATTGACGAAAATGAAACCAGCGCGCACTGCGCTTTGCACTTCGATCAGGCCGAAATCGGAGCGGTTGAAATTTTCTGCGCTCTGCATTCGTGGCGCCGCAATCAGTGCTCCGTTAAGTCCGTACGTCCAGGCATGAAATGGGCAGGTAAGGTGACGACAACTCCCCCGACCCGGCTCCAACAGCCGCATTGCCCGGTGCCGGCAAGTGTTAGCAAAAACCCGGACCAGGCTTTGCTCATCTCGTACCGCCACCAGTTCTGTGTCAGCAACCGAGAACGCGAAGTAATCTCCCTGATCAGATAGTTGATCGGCTCGCCCGGCGCTGATCCAGCCGGCCCGGAATAGGGTTTCGTGCTCGAAAGAGAGAAATTGAGGGTCGCGATAACAGCACGGATCAAGCGATTGCGCACGGCTGGCATCCTGAAGAATCTGCCTGACATCCAATGGAATCACACTCGAGCCTCCCGCAAACGACCACATCGGATCATCCATGGCTTGAGCCCGAAGATGCAAGGGATTTCTGGGTGCGACACGGTACGTCAGTACATCTCCTGCGGATCCACATCTACCGACCAACGCACCCGGGTGGCTTCACGCAAACCTTCAAGGCGGGCCAGCCAATCGTCCAAAAAGCGGTGCAGTTGCCCCTCGTTAGAAGCCGCCAACAGCAATTGTGCCCGGTAACGCCCGGCGCGGCGCTCCATCGGCGAAGGCACGGGCTCCATCAGCCGAACACCGGCCCGGGCGGCCCGGGCTTTACCCACGCGTACCGCTGAGCGCAGAAAATCCAGAGGTGGCCGGCTGCGTGCTGATTCCGCGCGCAGCAGTACAAACCGGGCAAAAGGCGGATATGCAGCTGCCTTGCGCTCTGCCAGAGCGGTATTTGCGAAGCCGGCAAAGTCGTGCTGAACCAGTCGCGCATAGGCGGGGTTCTCCGGATGCTCCGTCTGTACCAGTACCTCGCCTAGTCGTTGACCGCGCCCGGCCCGACCCGCCACCTGCGCCAACTGTTGGAACATCCGTTCTGGCCCACGAAAATCAATACTGTAAAGCCCCTGATCCATTGCCAGCACGCACACCAGAGTGATCCCGGCGAAATCATGGCCTTTGGACAGCATCTGCGTGCCGACCAGGATATCCACCTCACCCTGGCGCACCGCACTCAGGGCCTGTGCCAGATTCTGGGAATCCCCTGCGGCATCACTATCCAGGCGCAACACCCGAGCGCTTGGGAATACCCGTAGCAGCGCTTCTTCGATGCGTTGGGTGCCCTCACCTACAAGATACAGCGACTCGCCAGCACATTGCGGGCAGGAATGTGGTGGTAGTGCATTAGCCCCACAGTGGTGACACATCAGGCGATTACTGCCCCGGTGTAAAGTCAGCCTGGCATCACAGCGCTGACACTGCGCCTGCCATCCACACTCGGAACATCCAAGCAATGGGGCAAAACCACGCCGGTTAACGAATACCAGGCTTTGCTCTGCCCGCTCCAGGCGTTTGCCGATGGCTCCAACCACCGGCGCCGTCAGGCCCTCGTTGACAGCCAGGCGGTTCAGATCCAGGATCTGTACCTTGGGCATTTGTGCGACACCCGCCCGAACCGGTAGCACCAGGCGCCGATAGCGACCGCTGCGAGCATTGGCAACACTCTCCAAAGATGGAGTGGCCGAGCCCAGCACTATCGGAACCCCGCTTAACTGGGCCCTTTTTACTGCCACATCGCGCGCGCTGTAACGGAATCGATCGCGCTGCTTGTAGGAAAGGTCATGCTCCTCGTCCACGATAATCAGCCCCGGCCGGGACAGGGGTGCAAAAACCGCTGAGCGGGTACCCAGGACGACCGCAGTGCTGCCCTCGCGGGAACGCCACCAGGCCCGATGACGTTCCCCCGGGGTTAGTCCCGAGTGCAGCACCGCCAAAGACCCCCCCAGGCGCGCCTGGAAGCGTTCCACCAACTGAGGGGTCAACGATATCTCCGGCACAAGCACCATCGCCTGGCAGCCACGGGAGACCGTCTTCGCCACGCAATCCAGGTAAACCTCAGTTTTACCGCTACCGGTTACCCCATCCAATAAAAATGGCACGTAATTGCCCTTGGCCTGATCAATCGCCAGACAGGCGTCGCGCTGCGCTGAGTTCAGGCGTGGTGGCGCCGACAACTGTGCCGGTGATACTGATGCAGCCGTGATCTGCTCAATCCAGCCACGGTCTGCCATTAGCGCCACTGTCGACGATGATCGGGGTACCAGGCCCAGCAATGTTTCACCCGCTAAACCTGCTGTGCCAGCACTCACCAGCACCTGGAGCACATGACGCTGTACGTGGTAGCGCACGGGCAATGTCGATAACGCCTGCTGGCCGGCATTACAGATACGCCAGTGGGGAACAATCCTGGGTGCGGTGGGTCGGTCGCGGCGCAACAAAGAAGGGATGGCTGCCTGCATCACCTCGCCGATAGGGTGGTGGTAATAACGTGCAGCCCATTGCGCCAGCGCAAGAACCTGCGGTGTCAGCGAGGGTTCATCATCAAGCACCCGAATGATGTGGCGCAGACGTCTCATGGGTACCGCGCTTTGAGCCGACATACCGCAGACAATTCCGACTACGGTGCGCTTTTGCAGCGGCACCATAACCCGCATACCCGGCACGGGCAGCGACTGATTGTCCGTGCAGGAATAATCAAACAACTGACGCATCGGTACAGGCAGTGCCACCTGCACAACTTGTGCATCAGTCACCGTTGCACCGCCTGATCTAACCCACCCAAGTTAGGCGGTAGACTTTTTGTCACACACAAGTAATCGCTCATAAATATTTGAGGGCACAAGGAGATTCAAGGTTGCCCACAATCTCTGTGGATAACTTTGTGTACAAGTTCACAAGACCGAGCCAATCCTAACCGACGGACCCGAGATTTATTCAATTGCCTATTTTTTAGGCAGGTAAATTTGAGCGGTATTTCAGTCATTTAGGATAACTGACCTGACCTTTGTCACTATGTCCCTTAGCGCGGTGCACAATATTGCCAACAACCCTGAAGGTGTGCACAAAAAGTGCCTGCTTAGGTACATTAGCAGGTGCTTATGCTCTTTATTGATCATACATTTAGGTAACAGACTTGAGCGCTCACAACAAATGTTTAACCCTTGTCTCGCTGCAAAACAACCACCATGGAATGGTCACACATGAAGAACTGGGACTGCATCTTTGATGCGATCAGCAAGGCCACCGGCACAAAGTTTAGCGGTGCGCACGTAACGCCCATCGGCAACCACAAGGTTAGTGATACTCAGATTATCAGCGATGGGCGCGAAGAATACTTTATCAAGCGCGCAGCCGCTGACGCGCTTCAGCGTCTTGCTGCTGAAGTTGAGGGACTTGAAGCGCTGCGAAAAGTTAAGGTGCTCACGGTGCCGCGGGTCATCGTTAGCGGCCTCGCTGGCACCTGGTCTTATATAGTACTCGAGCGACTACGCTTCGCCCCGGCAACTGACCGCAGTGCGGCGCAACTGGGCCTGCAACTGGCCTGCCAGCATCGCATCACCGATGAAACCTTCGGCTGGGATCACGACAACTTCATCGGTCGCAATACGCAGTTAAACCGGCGCCGAACCGACTGGGTGAGATTCTGGTGCGACTGCCGACTACGGCCGCAACTGGACCTCGCGGCGGCAACTGCCAGTGGCAAAGTCCTGGCAAAATCCGGCGAAAGGCTGCTGGAATCTTGCGATGCTTTTTTCAACGGCTATCGACCCACTCCATCACTACTGCACGGAGACCTTTGGGCCGGTAACTGGGGCGTCCTGGCCAACGGCTCTCCAGTGGTGTTCGATCCGGCAGTTTATTTTGGTGACCGCGAAGCCGATCTGGCGATGACCGAGCTTTTTGGGGGGTTTGGGCCAACGTTCTACAGCGCCTATAGTGATGCCTGGCCACTCGATGCCGGCTATGGCACGCGCCGCAACCTTTACAATCTGTATCACGTACTCAACCACCTTAACCTGTTTGGCGCCAGTTACCTGCCCCAATCCGAGCAACTGATCCTCAGACTGCTGGCCGAGGTACGCTAAGCAAGACGCTCAGTCAGGGCGGCGCCGACTCAGCAGCTCACCAAAACTCACGTATTCACTTCCTCCCAGCCGACCGATCGGATTGATTTTGTCAGCAAGAAATTTAACTCGGCCCTTGGGGTCTTCGCCAATGACCGAATCATCAACGAAAACACCGTGAACTTCGCCCAATATCAGCGACTGGGGGTCAGGGCCAATGTATTGAATATCGTAAAGGCTGCAGGCGAATGCGACCCGTGCGCTGGCAAGGCGCGGCAACCGCGACCCCTCTAACTCCGTCGTCTCGAGCCCAAGGTTTACCACTTCGGACTCACCCGGGGGCAAGTTGGCTGACGAAGCATTCATGGCATCCAACTGATCCAGGCTAACGATGTGGATCACAAAGTCCTGTCGATCACGGATATTGTCCCGGGTATCCTTAGCGCCACCCTCGGGCTTCATGCCGGCCGAAATCATCACCAGCGGGGGGTTACTTGAGATCGCATTGAAATAGGAAAAAGGCGCCAGGTTGAAACTGGCATTGGCATTTTCCGACAGCACCCAGGCAATAGGGCGTGGAATGACTGTCTGGGTCAACGTGACATAAATCTGTTGGGGCGTCATATCCCCCAAATCGATAAACATCTTCTACTCCCGGTTGCTGCCTGAGATCCCCGCTGGGGATCATTCCCCAACTCAGATAATCTTGCGCAGTTGGTACTCGAGAATCCCCTCTGCTCCATGCTCGCGTAGCGCCGGAATCAACGAACGCACACTTTCGCGATCCACCACCGTCTCAAGCGCCACCCACTGCTCATCGGAAAGGGCGCTGACCGTAGGCGCATGCAAACTGGGCAGTAACTGAAGGATTTCGTCGAGCCTGTCCCGCGGCGCATTCATTTTTAGTGCCACCTTCTGGTGCGCCGCCAGCGAAGCCTGCAGCAGCAGTGCAATATGCTCGATCTTGCGTCGCTTCCAAGGATCAGCCATTGCATCCGGGTGGGCAATCAGGCGGGTATGCGTATGCAACAGGTCGCAAACAATGCGCAGCCCGTGTGCACGGATAGTGCTACCGGTCTCAGTGATCTCCACGACTGCGTCCACCAGTCCCTCGACCGCCTTGGCTTCGGTCGCACCCCAGGAAAACTCGACCTCACACTCAATGCCCCGCTCAGCAAGATAAGAGCGGGTGAAGTTCACGAGCTCGGTGGCAACCCGCTTGCCCTGTAGATCCTCGATCGACTGGATTGGTGAATCCTGCGCCACCACCAATACCCAGCGGCAAGGCTGGTCAGAGCTCTTGGAATAAACAAGGTCGCAGACCTCCTCAACCTTCGCGCCAGTGTCGAGAATCCAGTCCAGCCCTGTCAGGCCCAGATCCAGGGCGCCCTTGGCCACGTAGGTAGCCATCTCCTGTGATCGCACCAGCGCGCACGAGATATCTGGGTCATCAATACTGGGAAAATAGTTGCGAGACCCCGACTGGATGTTCCAACCGGCCTGCTTAAACAGCGAGATGGTGGCTTGCTCAAGACTACCCTTGGGCACGCCCAGTTTCAGCTGATTCATGGAAAGATCCGGATATCCGGGAAAAAGGGCCGCGGATTATCGCATAGGAGACTGTTTATCACTGCGAAAAAGGCTCAGCTGCGAAATTCGCTGATCAGCGGCACGATGACTTGCTGTAACACTTTGCGGTCAAGCGGGCCAATATGCTTGTAGCGGATTACCCCCTCATGGTCTATAACGAAGGTCTCAGGCACTCCATAAACCCCCCAGTCGATTCCCACATCGCCTTGCCCATCGACCGCAATCATGTGGTAAGGATTGCCCAGCTGGCGAAGCCAGGCCCGGGCATCCGCCGGGGCATCCTTGTAGTTCAGGCCAACCAGGGTAACCAGGTCCTGTGCCGCGAGTTCATTGAGCAGGGGGTGCTCAGAGCGACAAGCCACGCACCACGACGCCCATACGTTCAGCAGCCAGACCTCACCGCGCAGATCTGCGCTACCTACCGAATCATCCATGGCCAGCAAACGTGGCAACTCGAAGGCCGGCGCCGGTTTGCCAATCAACGGCGAGGGCACCTCACGGGGATCTAGCGTCAGACCTACTGCCAAAAACGCACTGATCACGAGGAAAACCGCAAGCGGTACAAGATAACGAAGTGATTTCATATCAGCACAAAAGCCGCTAAGCGTCCGCTACAGCGTACGCCTGCGGGCAGGAAAATGCCGACCCGCCGTGATGGTCGCCAAGACCTCAGCCATCCTGTTCGGCCGTGGAATTCTCTGCTATCAGAGCCCTGATCGCGCTAAATACCTCGGCTGCGTCAAAATTCCTGGCGCCGGTTGCGATATAACGTGCCCGGCCAGAGCGATCGACGATATAACTGGTCGGCAAAGCTCGGACTTTCCATTGCTTGGTCACGACCATGTTCTCATCCAGCAGCGCTGGGAAATCGAGCGGAGGGTCAAAACGCTGGAGAAAAGCCGCGACCTGTCCCGCGCCCTCACCCACGTTGACCGCGATGAACTCAAAAGGTTCTGCCGCCAGGCGGTTACGGACCACCTGCATCGACGGCAATTCCTTCACGCATGGGGTGCACCAGGACGCCCAGAAGTTCACTACCAGTACCCTCCCCAGAAAATCGGACAGCGCGCGTGGGCGGCCAGCAAGATCCTTAAGGCGTAGTTCGGGCGGTGAACCATACTGGCTTGGCACGGGCGTAAACAGGTCACCCAGTCCCGTGGCCGATGCCATCACACTGGCGGTAGCGGCAGTACCGGCAATGAGTCCCGCGACTACGAACGCGGCTACGGTCAGTCGCCGAGGCACTGTGCCAGATCAGTTGATGGCGGCAGCCGCGGTGTTCGCCAGTCCGATCAGCTCACCAGCGGGAACATATCCGGGAATGGTTTTGCCATTTTGCAGCACGATCGTCGGTGTTCCGCGCACCCCAACCAGTTTAGCCGCCTCCATATGCCGAGCGATGTCCGTGTCGCAGATGCGCGACTCAATCGCTCGCCCTGACTTCGCGTCAGTCATAGCCTGCTGGGGGTTATCCGCACACCATACCGATACCAAAGTATCGAAAGCTGATGACTTCATGCCGGCACGGGGATACCCCAGGTAACGCACCTTGACGCCCCCGGCGAGCAACTGATCGACTTCCTTGTGTAGGCGAACACAGTAACCACACTCAGTATCGGTAAACACGGTGATCGTGCTCTTTGGCTCGGTCGGGGAGAAAACCACCATCCCCACCTCGTCCAGATCTTCAATTGCGCTGCGACGCCCGGTTTGTCTAACCTCTTCGGTCAGGTTGACGGCTGTATCCAAGTCAATCAGATCACCGTGCAACAGATAACGACCATCGGCAAAAAGGTACACCACCTGTGGGCCGAATGTGACCTGGTACAGGCCTGGCAGGGGCGTAGCTTTGACTTCATCCGGCGGGGTACCTGGTATCAGGGTTGCAGCGGTTTCCAGTACCCGTTGGGGTAATTCCTGCGCTGCAGCAGTACTAAGCCCAAGCAGCCCTAGGGCAATCAGAATAGAGCGAAAAAACATGGTGATCCCGTCAGCTAAGGAGTAAAAACAATCTAAACGCGAGCCATTAGTGTACTCCAGTCCTGTTGGCCCCGCTGCTGGCCAAGATAGCCAGCGTCAAGTCGTAAGCGCGCGCTGGCGCCCCTCAAGCAAATGAAACATTAAGTATAAGGGTCGACCTCACCACGGCAAATCACTCAGGCGACAACCACTCCACCAGGGTGTAGAGCATCTGCCCTTGCGAAGATCTGGATGGGCCCGCCACCTTTGCCGGGAAAAGCCGCTGCGCTGGCTGCGCAGCGGCGCGCGCGGCTTTTGCAGAATCAACTATCTGCACGCAGTTGGCCGGGTAGTGCTGGCGGTTGCCCCCGGGCATGTAGACCAAGGCCCAGCACTCTTCCGAGACCTCGGTTTGGGGGTCAGGCGGCACGAAGCCCGGCATAGTTTCAAAGCTTAAGCAAAGTCGCCGGCCCTGCCCTATGGAGTGCGAGTAATGATGTAGCCACCGGACTTCTCATCGTGCTGCAACTGCAACAGGCCGCGGTTGGCTGCTTCTTCAAGTAAGGCAGCAAACGACTGGAATCCATGATAACGCTCGCTGAATCCGGGCTGGCGACGTTTTAACGTCTGCTTGACCATCGAACCCCAGACCTTGTCCGTATCACCACGCTCTTCAAAAAGATCATCCAGCGTTGCCATGACCATATCGATGGCATCCTGGCTGCGCTTCTCGTCCTCGCTCATACCAGATTTCTTTTTGGATACGGGGGCCTTGGCCTTTTTCTTTCGAGTCGGGCGCTTGGAGCGTACCAGATCATCGTAAAAAATGAACTCGTCGCAATTAGCCGTCAACAGATCAGAAGTCGAGTTCTTGACCCCCACACCGATAACGTATTTGTTGTTCTCGCGCAGCTTGCTCACCAGCGGTGAAAAATCAGAGTCGCCGCTCAACACCACGAAACAATCGACATGGGACTTGGTGTAGCAAAGGTCCAGCGCATCAACAACCATACGTATATCGGCAGAGTTCTTGCCAGATTGACGCACGTGCGGAATCTCAATGAGCTCAAACGCGGCTTCGTGCATCGCCGCCTTAAAACTCTGGTAACGATCCCAGTCCGAATAGGCTTTTTTGACCACAATATTACCCTTGAGCAGCAGCCGCTCAAGCACTGCCTTCATGTCAAATTTCTGATCAGTAAAATCGCGTACACCCAGGGCAATATTCTCAAAATCACAAAAGAGCGCCATATTCCGGGTAGTAGTGTCGGTACTCATGATGGGTTTTCCGTATTGCAGGTTGCTTGCCCATATACCGGGCAAAGCATGAAAAAAGGCGGGTTCAGGGAGAGTCTAACCGCACCGCCGTGCCCGGGCTACATTTGGGGTGCGACATATGACGCCGATGTAAGAGTGCGGGCCTGGTAGCGTAATCCCCCACTTTGCAGTTGTGCCGCCAACATTGGCGTTGCATTCAGGTGGGCGCGCAGGTCGGCACTTTGTGCCGCGTAAGGCAATAGCGCTGCAATGACGTTCTCTGTTGCTGGGCAGCGCAAACTGAATGCACTCTTGACGGGGCTGTTGCGGGCCAGCATCGCCGGGACTGCAGAATTTTTCAGCTCATCGTGGTCGGCAAAATTGATACTGAGTACCCCGGTCGGCGACAGGCAGCGTTGCAATTGTGAAAGCCATTTGCGATCACAGGAAATCGCACGACTTGGAACACCGCCACGGCCAGCAAAAAGGTCGTCGATCACAAGATCAAATCGTGGCCCACGGTAGCGTGCGACGAAGCGCTTTGCGTCATCAAGATGAATAGTCGCAAACTCAGGTTCGATGCCGAACTGTTCGCGCGCCACGCGCACATGTACCGGGTCGTTCTCTACCGCGGTCACATGCAGTTCGCCAAATAACATCTGCAACTGACGGGCCACGGTGCCTGCGCCCAGCCCCAGCAACAAGGCCCGCTGCGGCTGGGGCCGCGGGTGAAAATAAAGACCGAGCCAGAGCAGATCCCAAACGCTGCCCGTCACAATCCGGCGAGGATTGAACTGGCTATGCAAGATGCCATCGGTATACAGGCGCCGGCTGGCGCCGGCACCGCGCACCTGATACCAATGGCCGTTTTGTCGATGACTCCACAGGACTGCTATGGGGCTACTCCTCGATTTTTCCTATGGAAAATTGTTATTCCTCCGTTACTCGATTGTAATGCGATGACTCTCGGGTGTTGCTGGTCTGGGCGATTGGAAAACGGATTTTGACGCAATGGCAAAGGTACACGAAAAGCTTAGCAAGAGTGGAACCCGCACTACCGACCAAAACAGGCCAGGCCTCAACTGTGCCGCGTCCGTGAAGGGGTGAGGGGAACCCAGGCACTGCCAGCGAAAGCTCAAACGGTGGTATCAACCCCGACATAGGTCTTAAAAGCCTGCAAATCCAGGAAATACCGACAGACCTCGACATCAGCGGCCATCAGCAGGGGAACCTTCTCACCGTAGGCGTCGGCCCAGTCTGGGCTCTGATCGACATCATGCACCTTCAAAGAAAAACGGTATTCATCTTGCAGTGCCACGAGCTGCGCGTGCATATCCTCGCACAGGTGACAATTGCGGCGCACGTACAAATCGAGAATCCCGGTTGGCATCAACTCTCCCCAAGGCATAGAACCTTTTCAGCTGAAAGGATATTCTAGGGGTTGGTTACTGCTGGCTCATACCCATGCCCTTGTCACTCTGGCTATCCATGTCGGCCATCTGCATTCTCGGCGCGATGTCCCCCGGGCCCAGCCTGGCAGTAGTAGTACAGAACACTTTGGCAGGCGGGCGCGCTCAAGGGGTTGTGGCCGCGCTGAGCCATGGCGTTGGAATCATCATCTGGGCTCTGCTGACGGCGGGTGGGATTGGCCTGCTGATCACCCAGCAACCTGCTCTCTTCGACGGCATGCGCTACGGCGGGGCGATCTTGCTGGTGTACCTTGGAATCCGCAGCCTGCGCAGCACGGCGAGCGCCGCCGAGGCGTTGTACACGGTTGCCGCCACCGCCCGCGCTACCCCGGTTCGGGATGGCTTCGCCATCGCCATCACTAATCCAAAGATTGCACTTTTCTTCCTTGCCCTTTTCAGCCAGTTTGTCCGACCCGAGGCCGGAATGGGCGAGAAAGTGATCATGGCGCTGACCGCCGGGGTCATCGATGCGCTGTGGTATGCACTCGTTGCATTGGCACTGTCGCACTCGGCAATCCTTGACCGCCTGCGCGCCCGGGCCCGGGCGCTGGACCGTCTTTTTGGCCTGATTCTGATTGCGTTGGCGGTACGGGTCGCGCTGTAATGCTATTCCTGCCGTAGGGCAACCTTGTTGCGCCGCGCAATCTATCGTAATCTGGACACGCTAAAAAATATAAATCACTCTATTTACAGTTAATTCTTATTGCTATGTGAATATCTTGGTTGACAACGTCATTTGTGCGGTGCACCATTCACGCTAACAAGAATGAGGTGAATGTGGTTCAGGCCAAATAGCCATCCACAGGCACCCGAGCAGCGCCGGGGGGCGGTTTATGCAGATCAAAGACAAAGTCAGCGTCGTTACCGGTGCCGCCAGCGGCATAGGCCGTGCCACAGCACTGGAACTCGTGGCGCAGCACATCAAGGGTATTGCTCTGGTAGACCTTAACGAGGGGCCACTGCGTGATCTCGCAGATGAGATCAACAGTGCGGCGGGCAGCGAAATTGCTTTGCCATTCGTCGGCGACGTCACCGATGAGGATTTTCGTGTCCGGGTCTTTGATGAGACGGCACGTCGGTATGGCGCTGTTCAAATCGTGGTTCCCGCTGCCGGTATTTTTCGCGACCGCATGGCGGTCAAAATTGATCGCGACAGCGGAGAGGCTGATATCTACCCGGCGGAGGTCTTTCGCCAGGTCCTCGAAGTAAATCTGATTCACCCGGTTTACTGGGCCATGGAAATGATCGCCCGGATCGCGGTCGACCGGCGTAATCGCGGCCTGAAAAAATGGCTGGCCGAGGAGAAAATCCAAGGCACCATTATCTTTATAGGATCGGTCTCCTCGCAGGGCAATCGTGGTCAGGTCTCCTACGCCAGCACCAAGGCCGGTCTTGAAGGCGCGGCCTCAACGCTAATGAAAGAGGCGATGTTCCACGGGGTACGCACCGGGGTCATCCATCCAGGCTTTGTCGACACGCCGATGCTTCAAGATATGCCGGAAGGCTTTGTTGAGCAGTATATCCTTCCAGATACCCAGCTCGGCCGGCTAATCCGGCCTGAGGAAATTGCCGACGCGATTTGCTTCATGATCCGAAATTCTGCAGTCAGCGGCCTGTTATGGGCCGATGCCGGCTGGCACCCAACCCCAGCCTGATACCCCCGTCGGGACCCCCGGGGAGCCGGGTTTTGGGCCTTGGTAACGGCTTGTGCGCTTGAGTCACAAAGGGGCGGGTCTTATGATCCGCATTACCCCTTTTCCCGTAGCGGTCATGATCGGGCGTCACTAGCCCAACCCACGCCATGAATAAGCAATCCCTCGATCCCCTCTGGATCGGCAAAACCTTTGACGACTTTCTGTTTCGCCCGCAAATGGGTGTTACTGCCAGCCGCGCGGCCGTACCGCTGAGTTCGAGCCTGACTCACGCCATTGCGCTGGAATTGCCCATTATCTCGTCCAATATGGATAGCGTCACCGGCGGTGACATGGCACAGACCATGGCGCTTGAAGGCGGATTAGGCGTTGTTCACCGCGGACAAAGCATTGAGCGCCAAAGTGATACCGTGGCACGGGTCAAACGCAGCCACAGCGCCGTGATTGAACACCCCCGTACACTGCCCGCCGGCTCTACGATCGGTGAGGCCCGTGCATTCGCGCGCAAGTACAAGATCAACGGTATTCTGATTGAAAATTCGCCAGGTAGCACGATTCTCGCTGGTGTACTGACCCGTCGAGATATTCCGTGGGACCGCTCGCAGGACAGCGAGATTGTCGACCGCTTCATGACGCCACTGGCCCAGTTAAAGACCGCAGGACCACAAGTGGCAACCGAAGAAGCGGAACGCATCATGTTTGATGGCCGCATCGAGCGACTGCCGCTGATCGACGATGAGCAACGTATCCATGGGCTCATCACACGCAAGGATGTGCGCTTTTTACGCGAGCGCCCATTTGCCAGCAAAGACGCCAAGGGCCGGCTACTCGCGGGAGCGGCTGTTGGCTGTTCCGGAGATTTTTTAGAGCGCGCCCAGGCACTCCTCGAAGCCGGTGCCGACTGCCTTTTTGTGGACATTGCTCACGGCCACTCGCAGGCCATGCAAAACGGGATCGAGCGCCTGCGCGCGCAGTTTCCCAACGTACCGCTGGTCTGCGGCAATGTGGCCACGGGTGCAGGCGCCCAATTCATGCGCGATCTGGGGGCTGATGCAGTCAAAGTGGGTGTTGGCCCGGGTCGGGGCTGCCGGACACGCCTTGAGACTGCGGCCGGAGTACCGCAACTACAGGCTATTCGTGAGGCCTGGTGTGCGGTGGGTGGCGAAATCGCCATCATGGCAGATGGCGGTGTGCGTCACGACAAGGATATCTTCCTGGCACTTGCCTGCGGTGCTGACACCGTAATGCTCGGCAGCGCGCTGTCAGGTACCGATGAAGCGCCAGGACGGGTAATCGAGGATCCTGCGACCCACAGCAAGAAGAAGATATACCGCGGCATGACCTCCCCTGAAGCCGTGATGGAATCGCTCTACGACGGCGAGGACGCTGAAACCATGGATGCGGCACTGGCGACACCGCCGGAGGGTCAGGAAATCCAGGTGCCCTACCGCGGTGGCGTGGTCGATATCCTCCACCGAATTCGCGGTCATCTGCGCTCGGCGGTCAGTTATTCCGGCTGTGAATCGCTGGCCGACGCACGTGAGATGACCCTGCCTGACCCGCTGCAGTACCTGATCGTACTGTCCGATGCGGCACGACGGGAGTCCTACGAACGCTGAGGCTGGCCCAAACGCAATGCGCAATACCCCAGCGCCGACAACTGCTACCCTGGGGCCGACGGCCACCCCCGAATCTGGGGCATGGCACCTGCTGGGACTGATCGCCCCACTGGTTACCCTGACGGGTATCATTGCAGGTCAACCGGCGGCGGGCGCCATCTTAGTGCTGGTGCTCTACCCGCTTGTGGATCTCGCCCTGGCTCGACCCGCGCCATCACGGGCAGCGCGTAGCGACGGGCAAGGCCTTTCGCTGCTGCTTTATATACACGTACTGTTGCACACCAGCGTGATTGTGGCGCTGTGCTGGCGTGCCGCAGTCGATGGCAACACCGCCGCCACCTGGATCGCCATGCTCAGTGTTGGGATCAACAGTGGCTCGAGCGGCATCATCGTGGCGCATGAACTGGGCCACAGCTCTGCACGATCGATCAACCACTGGCTCGGACGCTGGAATCTGCTGCTGACGCTTTATCTGCATTTCACGATTGAGCACAATCGCCATCATCACCCGGCGGTTGCGACCGACACCGACCCGGCAAGCGCACCGCGGGAACGCAACTTCTGGCAACAACTGGCGTACACCCTCCCTGCCCAGTTTAAGAGCGCCTGGGTACTCGCCGGGTGCAGCGGGTCGCAGCAACGTTTTAACCCGGTGCTGCGCGGTTTACTGCTCCAGAGTATCCTGGTCATCGGCATCTGGCAGGGGCTGTCGGGCAGCGTCGCTTTGGCTTTTGTCGGCCAGGCGCTGATCGGCATCTTCATGCTGGAATACGTCAACTACATCCGGCATTACGGGTTGCGCCGCGAGCGAGGCGCTCCGGTGACAGCACAGCATTCCTGGCAGACAGAGGCACGCTGGTCACGCTGGACACTGCTGGAATTAACCCGCCATCCCGCACACCACCTGCACCCGGGGCGACATTTCTGGGCGCTGCAACCTTGCCCCGATGCGCCAACACTTCCTGCGGGCTACTACGCCCTGTTCTGGCCGGCGCTGATTCCCCCATGGTGGCGCCGACTGATGGATCCCTTGCTGGAACCTGGCAACAGACCACAGTGACCCGCTGATAAAGTGTGGCTGGATACGTTTTGCGCCATTACGCTGGCCGGGGTGCACACCACCGCACCCACCGAACCACCATCGTCAGGTTCACGGTGGGCGGCCCGTTGCCCGACATAGCCGCAACCGACAAACAAACTCTGTATATGTTTATTGCGAGGATGCGGTCAGAGTACCGGCGGTGACCAGGGTGGCGACGGTGACTTCAGCGCGCTTGCACTTTAGCTGCCCGTTGACATCAGCACTGAGATTAGGTGGGTTGATCACTCCCTGTATGCGCGCCGCCTTAGCCCCAAGCGGGCAGCCGGCATCGTGCAGCCGATCGATGTTGATATCGCTGATCAGGGAACGCAGATCGTTAATCGATGCCTGCAGGCCCCAGTTGCCGGCGTTATCGACCACACCAGAAATCCGTACGCCACGCACTTCGAGAAATGCCAGCCCGTCAGCAGTCACTTGAACCGAGACCGCCTCGATACGCTGATCTGTTGCCGAACCAATCGCCACCACATCGGCCGTAGAGGTCAAAGAAAGGGTGCCGATATAGGTACCGGCATAACTGCCGGTGGCATCACCTCGCGAAACCGAAAGCTCAATACCGCTACTCGATGAGCTTGCGCAACCGGCCAGTAACCCCATGCATAAAGATGCGATGGCGCCGGCTCGACAAGCCTGCCGAGAAGATGAAACGCCGCTGATCAATGATAAAAACAGACGCATGGCGCGCCATGATAACGCATCAGGCAGACGGCCCAGGGCTCAGGAACTTTGCGATTGCACGGACAACGCGAGAAGAGACTACGAGCTGAGTGTGATTAACCGGCAGTACCAGGCGATCGGTGATGGCGGCATCTTCTACTTCACACAGCCGTACCACTCCATCACTCGGACCGGGCAGACGGCCCAGGCTTAGCACCTGTCCCAGGCCCAGGCCCCAGATACCGGCAATCATCAGGGTCTTGCGTGCGCCTGGCCATGGCGGAGCCTGCTGCAACAGTCCATCGACCAGCGAGCACCCGAGCAGCCAGCGCCCCCAGGGTGAGTGCGACAGGCGCCGGGCAACACTGCTGCCACGCAGCGGTACCCCCAACAGCACCACACGCCCCGGATGACGCCACTGGCACCGGTTGAAAAAATGCGCAAGCACGATACCCCCCAGACTGTGGGCGACAAAGTGCACAGTACCTTCAAGTTGCCAGTCGATCAGGGCCTGCTGCAAAGCCTGCGCATTTTCGACTGGTGTGTAGCGGCGGCTTTCATAACGGTATTGGCGCACATTGAAGCCGTCCCGGCGCAGGCGAAAGCGCAAAAGGCTCATCTCACGGCCACTCATCAGCACGCCGTGGATCAGCACCACCGTCGAAGCCACGGGAGAGTTGGTTTTCAAACTCGCACCGATGAGGGCCGGTTTTCTCGCATTGTCCTATTTACAGCAATAACCCCGATCACCTCTTTTCCTTGCACCGCTCCCATTTCATACACCTTTTGTGACTGCTATTATCTCACCCCTAGGCAAGTTGGCCTGTCAAGACAGGCCCCCATAGACCGGCAACGCTCGCCAATGCCTGCGCCCGCAAGGGCCACAACCAGCCCAGGAGATCGAATGGACGAAGAGACGCGCACCCGCCTCGAAGCAGCTGCTTTCAGAGGATTGGTAGACCACCTGCAGCGACGCACCGATGTGCAGAACATCGATCTGATGAATCTCGCGGGCTTTTGTCGAAACTGCCTGTCCAAGTGGTACATGGCAGCCGCCCAGGACCAAGGGGTGCCTGTAGATTACGACGCTGCACGCGAGATCGTCTATGGCATGACTTACGATGAATGGAAGCGCGACTACCAGCACGAAGCAACTGAGCAGCAAAAAACAGAATTTGAAACAACCAAGCCGCTACACGCCTTGATCAGCGGCCACCACAAGGCTTGACCCATGACGACCACTCTTGAGGTAAAGCAGATTCCCTGCCTTTCGGACAACTACGGCTATCTGGTTCATGATGCCGTCAGCGGGCTGACCGCAAGCATAGACACCCCCGAAACCGGACCGATCGTGCAGGCGCTGGAACAAAAAGGCTGGCGGCTGGATTTTATCTTTAACACCCACCACCACGATGACCACGCCGGAGGTAACCTGGCGCTAAAGGAAAAAACCGGCTGCGAGATTATTGGGCCACGTGCCGATGCCGGGCGCATCCCGGGGATTGATCGCCAGGTGGGCGAAGGTGATTCGGTGGCGCTCGGCGAGTGGCGGTTCACTGTACACGATACCCCTGGACATACCAGGGGCCATATTGTGTATCACTGCCAACAGGCGGGGGTCGCCTTTGTTGGTGACACCCTGTTTGCATTGGGCTGCGGGCGAATCTTTGAAGGCACGCCCGCACAGATGTGGGATTCGCTGCAGAAAATCTTATCCTGGCCGGACCAGACCCTGATCTACTGCGCGCACGAGTACACCCAGGCAAACGCACGCTTCGCGCTCTCGGTAGAACCGGGCAACACCGACCTGGTGGCACGGGATGCGCAGATCAACGCCACCCGCGAACGCGGCGAACCCACCGTGCCAACCACGCTGGCGGTGGAGAGAAAAACCAACCCCTTCCTGCGACCTCACAGTTCAAACCTGCAGCAGACCGTGGGTCTCGTCGGCGGCAGCGATGTCGACGTGTTTGCCCGCACTCGGGAACTGAAAGACAGTTTCTAACCTTGTCAGACATGGGTCTTGTTCTACAAAACGCTACAATTCAAACGTTGTCGCTAAAAACCAGGCCTTGAATGGTTTTACTCGACACCTGATCCTTTGGCATACCACCAGCAAACAGTCCCGCCCAAGGTGGCGGTCTGAAAAAGGGTTTCGCATGTCAAATTGCATTACACGTTATGGCAGGCCCGATGGCTCAGGGTGAGTGGCACCTGGGCATTGTGCTGGGGGCATCTGTATGAGTACCGCGCCACGTATTGCCGTTGATATCGGCGGCACCTTTACCGACGCGGTTCTGCAGGTCGGGGCTACACGCTACACCGCAAAAGTACTGACCACCTCGGCCAATCCGGCCGAGGGCTTCATGCAGGGTGTGTCGCAACTGCTATCGCAAGCCGTAGTAGCGCCAGCCGATGTGGCCCTGATTACCCACGGCACCACACTGGCGACCAATGCGCTGATCGAAAGGCGCGGCGCGCGAACGGCGCTGGTGGTGACCGATGGACACCGCGACTCGCTGGAGATCGGCTACGAAAACCGCTTTGACCAGTACAACTTTGACGCTAATCGCAATCCACCGCTGGTGCCACGCGCGCTACGCTGGAGTGTGCGTGAGCGGGTTGATTACCGCGGCCGGGTGTTACAGGTCCTGGATGAGCCTTCCGTCAATGCACTGATCGAACGCATCGAGACCGAATCCATCGAAAGCGTCGCAGTGGGATTGCTGCATGCCTATGCCAATCCGGCACATGAGTCGCGCATACGCGAGATTCTTTTGCAGCACTTCCCGGATCTTTATATCTCGCTGTCCAGCGAGGTTTGTCCCGAGATCCGCGAATACGAACGCCAGAGTACCACTTGCGCCAATGCTTACGTTCGACCGCTGATATCGGGTTACCTGGTTGACGTGCGCCAACGGCTGGCTGACAGTGGCTTCAACTGCGCCTGCCTACTGATGACATCGGGAGGTCACCAGGTCACCATCGACACAGCGGCAGCGTTCCCGGTACGCCTGGTGGAATCCGGGCCTGCCGGCGGGGCAATCCTGGCAGCCCATCTTGCCCGCACACTCGGTGAATCGTCGGTGCTGTCTTTTGATATGGGTGGCACGACCGCCAAGATCTGCCTGATTGATGACTACGAGTTGCCGCTGTCGCGCACGTTTGAAATTGACCGTGCTCACCGGTTCATGAAAGGCAGCGGCATGCCGATCAAGATCCCGGTCGTAGACATGGTTGAAATCGGTGCCGGCGGTGGCTCACTGGCCCGGGTCGACGAGCTGGGCCGTGTCACCGTAGGACCTGATAGTGCTGGAGCTGATCCTGGGCCCGCCTGCTACGGTCAAGGCGGTCAAGGCGCTGCGGTCACCGACGCCAACCTGCTGCTGGGACGACTCGACCCCGACAATTTTGCCGGCGGACACCTGTCTCTTGATTCCCAAGCTGCACACGATGCCGTGCACCAGGCTGTAGGTGAACCGCTGCGCACTCATGCAGACGGCGCCGCGCAGGCGATCATCGAAATCGTCGATGAAAACATGGCCAGCGCAGCCCGGGTACACGCGGTGGAGAAAGGATCTGATGTGACTCAGCGTACCCTGATCGCCTTCGGCGGGGGTGCGCCGCTACACGCCATGGCGGTTGCACGCAAACTGGGCATTTCCCGGGTCATCATCCCGCGTGATGCCGGCGTGGGCTCTGCCGTGGGTTTTCTGCTCGCACCGGTTGCCTTTGAGGTTGTGCGCAGCCGTTTCACCGTGCTGGATGAACTCGACCCGGCACTGATCAACACGCTGTTCGATGAAATGTCGCACGAAGCGCGATCCACTGTACAACTCGGTGCCAAAGAGGCGCGCATTGACGAGACACGCCATGCCTACATCCGTTACGCCGGGCAGGGTCACGAGATCAAAGTCCGCCTGCCCGACCGGCCACTGACCGAAGCCGATCGTGACATCATCAGCGCCACCTTTACTCACGCCTACCAAACACAATATGGCCAGGGCATTCCCGGCGTCCCCCTTGAGATTCTGACCTGGTCATTGACGGCTTCAGCCCCGGCAAATGACCACGTCCACCAGACACAGCCATCGTCAGCAACAGCAGTTGACGATAGCTGGGCACAACGGGCAGTGCAGATGCCCGGCACCGACGAGAAGGTCGACTGTCCGGTGCTGTCCCGCGACGCCCTGTCGGCAGATGCATCCATCGATGGTCCGGTAGTAATCACCGAAGACCAGACCACGCTGATTGTCCCGGGACAATGGGATGTATCGTGCAACGAACATGGCGACCTTGTTGCCAACAATCATCAAACAGCCGGCCATAGCGGAGCGATCGGGGGTACTCTGGCAACCATCCAGCGCCAGGTCACCTGGGACCGACTGATCAGCATTGTCGAAGAGCAGGCCCAGGCGCTCATTCGCACCGCCTTCTCGACAACCGTGCGTGAAGCCGGCGACCTGTCAGCCGGCATCTTTGATCTTTCCGGGCGCATGCTGGCACAGGCTATCACTGGCACTCCAGGCCATGTCAACGCCATGGCTGCATCGGTCGGCTACTTTCTCGAGGCCATTCCGCTGGAGCGCATGTGCGCAGGCGATGTCTACGTTACCAATGACCCGTGGCTTGGCACCGGCCATCTGTTTGACTTCACCGTAGTAACCCCGGCCTTTATCGACCAATGCATTGTTGGTCTGCTTGCCTCTACTGTCCACGTGGTAGATATCGGTGGCCGCGGCTTCGGCCCGGATGCCGGCCAGATATTTGAGGAAGGGTTGTGCCTGCCAATCCTGCCGCTCTTTGAACAGGGTCAACCCTGTGACGCGGTGATGGCCATTGTCCGCGCCAATGTGCGCGAACCCGATCAGGTGATCGGTGACCTGTACTCGCTGACCGTCGGCAATGCAGTCGGCTGCACCCGCCTGGTCGAGATGATGACCGAATTTGGGCTGAGCGACCTTGATGAAATCAGTCAGCACATCATCGAGCGCTCGCGCTCAGCCATGCTGGACGAGATGGCCCAACTGCCTCGTGGCCTCTGGCGCAACGAGATGACCGTGGACGGTTACGGTGAACCGGTCACTCTCAAGGCCGAACTACAGATCAGTGACGAGGGAGTATCGGTCGATTTTGCTGGCACTTCAGGCGTTTCACCCTTTGGCATCAACGTGCCGCTGAGTTACACCCAGGCCTATGCTTCGTTCGGGGTACGCTGTGTGATTGGTTCGGCAATACCGAACAACGCCGGCTCGCTTGAGCCGATCAAGGTTACCGCACCACCCGGTTGTATTCTCAACGCGCCACGGCCGCACGCCGTAGCCGTACGCCATGTCATTGGCCAGATGCTGCCGGACGTCGTGCTGGGTTGTATCGACAAGGCCCTGCCCCACCGGGCACCTGCTGAAGGCAGTTCCAGTTTGTGGAATCCGATGATGACCGGCGGGCCTGGACTGCTGGACGGTCAGGATTACGGCAACGCCACATCGTTCTCGGTCACTATTTTCCATTCCGGCGGCACCGGAGCACTACCCTGGCGCGATGGCCTTTCAGCTACCGCTTTTCCTTCCGGCGTGCGCAACACCCCGGTTGAGATTACCGAGTCCATCGCTCCGGTGATCTTCCATCGCAAAGAACTGCGCCCAGGCTCGGGCGGTGATGGCCGCTACCGCGGTGGCCACGGCCAGTTGATCGAGATCGTCCATGCCCAGGGCGCGCCATTCGCGATCTTTGCGCTGTTCGACCGAGTCGATTACCCGGCCCGGGGCCGAAACGGCGGCACGGATGGGGCGCCCGGCGTGGTTCGCCTTGCCAGCGGCAAGACGCTGAAAACCAAGGGTAAGCAGATCGTTCCCGCGGGTGAACGATTGGTGATGGAACTCCCCGGCGGTGGCGGTTACGGCGATCCTGCTGAGCGCGAGCGTGCTCTTTGCGAGCGCGACCACAACAACGAGATCGACTGATCCGGCCCGCTAAGGCCCATCGATCAACGATCGCTCGCGTTTAAAGGGCACGGCATCGCGATCCGGAGGGTTATCCAGTTCGCGGGCAGCACGGTGCCCGTCGTAAACCGCGGCAGCAATGGTCGCCGGCGCCATGCAGTCGCCGATACGCGAGATTCCAAAAGGCAGATCGTCCAGATGCTCTTGCTGCTGGCCGGCAAGCGCAAAGTACAAGTCATTCACTGGCGCTCGCAGGGTTACCATAACCAGTGTAGCGGCTTCGAACTGAAGTTCGCGGCCAGTACTGTTGCAGGTTAATGTGGCGGTGTTGGAATCAACTCGTGCCATGGTGTGTTTTGGAACAAGTTTAACGTCTCGCTCTAACAAGGCCTGCTCTATCCGGTGCTGCTCCATCGTGTTGTGAGTCCAACACGATACTTCCGGACCCGGGGTCGCCAAAGTGACCGACAGCCCACGATCCGCCAGCAGTTGCGCAATGACGCCACCAAGATAATAGTGATCATCATCATAGACCAGGACTGGGCCTCGCGTCGGCAGCGTACCCGCAACAATATGATCGGGGGTCAAACATTGCGGATGATCCTCAATACCCGGTACTGGCGCAAACGTTGCACGACCGAGCCCATCGGCACGCCAGTAGGAGCCGGTCGCGATTAATACCTGATCAGCACCGAAATCGCGGATGCTGCTCTCATCCATCTTGCTGCCCGGATAAAAGCTGATGTGGGTTGAACGCGCAATCTGGCCCAGTCGGTAATCACTCACCCGCTTGTAGCTCGCGAGCCCCGGCAGAGTTGCCTCGCGCACCGCACGCCCGCCGCCATCGCCACTGTCAGCCAGTGCCACCTCGTAACCTCGCTGACCCAGGCTCATTGCCGCTTCAAGGCCGGCCGGCCCGGCGCCTACCACCAGCACTTTTTCGCTCGCGCCGCGTGGGCTGATGATCTCCGGATGCCAGCCGCGACGCCATTCCTCGCCCATGGTCGGGTTCTGGGTACAGCGGATCGGCGATTGGGTCCAGTCGCCGCTGACACAGATATTGCAGCCGATACACTCGCGGATATCCTCGATCCGCCCCTCTTCTATCTTACGCGGCAAAAAAGGATCAGCAATCGAGGGCCGCGCTGCGCCAATCATATCCAAAATGCCACGCTTTACCTGCGAGACCATGGCATCGGCCGAGGTAAAACGCCCTACCCCCACCACCGGCTTGCTGGTCACCTGTTTAACAAAAGCGATGTAGGATTCCTGCGATCCTTCCTCACCAAAACGGGCGGTGACCGAATCATTGGCCCAGTCACTGACGTTAACGTCCCACAAATCCGGCATTTCAGCCAGCATCTCCACCACCTCACGCCCCTCGGCCCCACTGGCAATGCCCGCATCACCGAGCAACTCATCTACAGCAAAGCGAATAGCAATCCCGCAACGATCCCCCACCGCATCCTTGGTGTCTTCAAGCAGCTCGCGGGTCAGTCGTACCCGGTTCTCCAGCGAGCCGCCGTATTCGTCGCTGCGCCGGTTGTGACGGCGGCTGATGAAATGCATTGGCAGAGAAAGATCATGGCCGGCATACACATAAACGATATCGAAGCCGGCATCACGGGCGCGAATGGCCGCCTGGCGGTGCCAACGCCGTACGTCTGCGATATCGCGTTTGGTCATGGCGCATGCCTGCACTGGATCAAAACTGTTAACACCGCTGTCGGACACGCCCAGTACCGGTAAACGCGAGTAACGGTTAGAAACATTGTGGCCACTATGGGTCAACTCGATCGCGGCCAGCGCACCGTGCTCATGCACGCGATCAGCCATCAGGGCCAAACACTGCTGGTCACCTTCATCCCACAAACGCGCCTCCTTAGCCGGCAATACATCGGTGGAGGCGTGGATGTCGCATTCCTCGGTTGCGACTACAGCCCAGCCGCCCTCTGCCTTTACCCCACGCATGGCTGCCACGCTGTTGGGCATAGGGTGACCCATACCGTTGCAGTGCGGCACCTGATAAAAACGGTTGCGGGCAGTGACCGGGCCAATCGCTACCGGCTCGAACAAAATGTCATAACGTGGATCGCGGCTCATTTATCCTCCTTCATTGTTTTACTGGCCTGTTACATCTTGGTTCGATCAGTGAACGCGGTATTCACTCTTTTTTAGTACGCCACGCCAACAACGTGGCCTGCGAGTCAATGCTTTTTCTACTCGGCGAGCCGCGCGCACAAAAACCCGGGCAAGCAGAAAAGCGCGGAACTTAAGCCCATTGTAGGAAAACACTGAGAAGTAGATCGGCTGGTAACGCCACAGCGCATAACGGTCGGTGCCGGCCAGTCCCGGCCCATGAAATGACCGCAACCCGCTCAAAGTCTCGAAATCGACTTCGGCATCTCGGGTTGCGGACTCAAAATGTAATAACCGGATCCCCGGCGTGGTGATACAGCGCATGCCTCTGGCCCGGGCCCGCAGGCAAAAATCGACATCCTGAAAACTGTTGGGAAAAGCCCGCGAGAAACCGCCGAACTCGTTGAAAGTCGACTTGCGACAACACAAAAAGGCGCCGCTGACTGAGGTGGTCTCGTGATCTGCCAGGTAGCGGTGCATGGCATCACCCACGTTATCGGCGCTCGGGTGGGGTGCGTAATGCACTGCCGAATTACGCCCAACGTTGTCCCCGCAGGACTGCACGCTAAGATCGGCGTTCAGCAACATACCGCCAACACAGGCGACATCGTCTTCCTCCAGCAGTGAGATCACATCTGCCGTCCAGCCGTTGGTCTGCAGTTCAGTGTCATCGTTCAGAAAGACCAGCACATCACCACTGGCCTGACGGGTGCCCAAATTGCACTTGCGGGCAAAATCAAAACCGGACTCATCGCAAACCGCCAAACCCTCGAGGCCGTGATACTCAATGAGTTCGCGTGCCTGGCGAACATCGTCCCCATGGTTGAGTACCAGCACAATCTGCACCTGTGGAGATTCGGGGCCGGGAGAATCCTGCAGTGGCAGCGACCGGCGGATCGACTCCAAGCAGTGATCCAACAAAGTCAATTCAATTCCGTTCACCTTTCGTTTCGTGCCCAGCTGGCAAGGTATGACGATGGAGATCGCGGGCACTCGTGTACAACGGAGGCGCGAGCGATAAACTCCCACCGGCTCCGGTTCAGTGTCGAGAGATCGGTGCAACAATGCGGGCTCGACCGTGGCTTCACGCTGCAACCGGTTAAAGTGTTCGCGCAAGGCCTGTTGCGCGTGATCCACACTCTGTACAGACATTTGCTCCCCCGAGCGTGACTGGGTCTGCTCGAGAATACGCCAGTGGTATGCAATAGTTTCGGCATGGACCGGCTCCATCTGCTCACTCATACGCAGCGCGAGGTCATGATCCTGGCTACCCTCAAAGCCTTCGCGGTAACCCCCGACACGCTCGAAAAGCTCCCGCGAGAAAACCTGCAGGTGATTGATGTACATGATCGAGCGCAGCAGTTGCGGGCTGTAATCCGGCTTGAACATACGGCGAATCAGAAAACCATTGGCATCTACCTGAATCTCATCAGAATAGACCCACGATGCCTGGTAATAATCCAGGCAGCGCAGAGTCTGGGCAAACCCCTGGCTGACCACCACATCATCGTGATCCACTGGCGCCAGTAAGTCGCCTGATGCCACTGCAGCAGCCTGATTGAGGGCATAGGAAACTCCCGCGTTGGTATCATTACGCAGCAATTTCAGGTTAGCCAGCTTGGCTTCACCACAACGGCTCAGGAATGCACGGGTCTCTTCACGGTCGGATGCATCATCAACGATCACCACCTGATGTCGATCAGCAGCAGCCTTAAGGACACTGTTGACGCAAAGCGTCAGCACCGCCGGATCGGTGTTATAGACCGGCACAAGAAAAGAAACCTGCATCGACTGGGTAGCGCCTTTGGTTATTGCAATTTGTTGAAGTGTCTGAATTCTGCCTGACCGGCGTGATCCTGGGCCGGCGGGCCCTATTGTGAGGCGATCACCCTAGCGCGGCAAATGAGCCTCGAGCGGTCCGGTCCGGCCCTTGAGGCCATCACGAATACCCCGAACCATCATGCCAAGGTTACCCAGGCGCTGGCCGGTAAAAAGGGAGAACACCACGAACATCTTCGCCAGACGCAACATATCGGCATGCTTCCAGCGTCGACTGGGGTAGGAACGTCGCCAAAGCAGCATGCTGTTGCGATACACGTAGTAGTAGCGAAACGGCTGATGTACTGGCAGGTAACGCCAACGGCCGAGCCACACCCGCACCGTGCGCTCGCCCAGTCCATGATCCATGACCGCATCGCATACCCCGAAAGAGCGCCAGCCCGCAGCCCCCGCCCGCAAAAACCACTCGGTATCGAGATGGTCGATAAAAAGCGCCTCGTCCATCAACCCGAGCGCCTCCAGTGCATCACGACTAAACAGCGCGCCCGAGGAGATCAGCATGTCGGCCGGCACTGTCGAGCCGGGCTGATCGGCACGACAAAAACATCGCCTGAAACGCAGCCGGTCAAAGCGCACAAAATACGACGGGTGACCCCGATCGGTGCCAAGATAACGCGCGCCTACCGCTGCCACACGCACACCGGCACGGCGCTGCTCGTCCAGCGCGTGAACCAGCGCAGCAACCATCCCCGGGCGCGGCAGACTGTCCTGGTCGAGCAACAGCACAGCGTCGGCACTGTGGGCCAAAGCGGTGCGCAAGCCTTCGTTGTGCGCCCAGCCGAGCCCGCGATTCTGTGGCACCCCGCTAAAGCGCGCGAAAGCGTGCTGTTCGACCAACTGCGCGACCACTTGCGCATTGTCGGAGCCGTTATCAATGATCAGCACCGTGTCGACTTGCCCGACAAGCCGCTCAAGCGCCGTCCCCAGAGCTTCCAGATTTGGCTGGTAGGTGATAACCACGGCAAAAACCATGGTGGGCGGGTTGCTTGTGTCAGCCATCGGCACCAGGGCTCGGTTCAGGCAAAAGGCCAGCGCTGGCCGGTCAAGGCAACAGCTACGATATAAGCGAAAACAATCAGAGCCGCGACAACTGCGATAGCCCGCTGCCCCATCGTACGGCCTGCACGCAGCGCGACCATGCCAAACGCAATATAGAGAATCACACCCACCAGTTTGAAGGTCAGCCAGTCACTCCCGCTTGGGCGATACGCCGATAGATACAGCAGGCCCAGCGCACTTAGCAGCAAAGCGGCATCGATAAAGTGAGGCACCACCCGGGTCAAGCGGTGCTGGGCACTCGGTGAACCGCGTAGCACCCAGGCACTGCGCAACACAAAACCGGCAATCGATAACCCCGCGCAGCTAACGTGTATGTTCTTGATGATCTGGTAACTATCCATCGACTGGAGGCGGGCAGACATGTCGCATGTAATCGGGGCAAAACACCAGCCCAGAGACGCTATCATACCCGGGTGCGCCCTTTTATCCCTTTCGGACCGAGGGCAACCTGTAATTATTATCAAACTTGACCTCTAATTTGCCTTTGCAGCCGAGCCGCGGCATTGCCCTGATGATCGGCGCAATGGTGATCGTACCGTTCATGGATGCTCTGGCAAAACTGCTGAGCAGCCGCTACCCGGTGCTGCAACTGGTCTGGGCCCGGTTCTTCTTTCATTTCCTGCTGGTATTGCCAATCGTGCTGTGGCGATATGGTGGTGGTGTGCTGTTGGCACCGCGCCCAGCACTGCAGATCGGCCGCGGGCTATGCCTGATGGGGGCAACCCTTTGTTTTTTCGCTGCCATCCGCACCATTCCACTGGCTGATGCCATAGCCCTGATCTTTTTTGACGCGGTTATCATAGTCATGCTCTCGGGGTTGTTTCTGCGCGAGCGGGTGCCCCTGGGACGCTGGATCGCCTGTGCGCTCGGTTTAGGTGGCGTGGTACTGATTGTCCAGCCCGGCTTTGGCGAGTTTCAGTGGTCCAGTCTTCTGGCACTGGCAGCGGCTTTTTTCTTTGCTCTGTATTTTCTTTCGACCCGACTGCTAAGTGGCAACACGCCACCGCTGGTGATGCTGGCCTGGCAGGGTGTCGGCGGCTTCGTGCTGATGAGCGCGCTGGTCCCGCTGGTGTGGATTCCACCCACACCCGTGGACCTCGTGCTGATGGGAGCGCTGGGCATTATCGGTGCCAGTGGCCACCTGCTGTTGATCCGCGCCTTCGAATACGCCGAGGCCTCACTGCTGGCCCCCTTCCTGTATACCGAGATCATCATGCAGGTACTGCTGGGGTATTGGTTGTTTGGCGATATTCCCAACAGCTGGGCATTCGCCGGCATCGCCCTGATCATCGGCGTAGGACTATACCTGTCACTTCACTCGGGCAAACGCCCCCAAGCTTGAGCGTCCGGCGCAGCCTGATTCCAGTCGATTCAGAAAGTGGCGCCCGATGCGGGGTCGTTGCGCCCTGCGGGCACCTCCAGCCCAGCCAGTCGACAGCCCTGTACCACCGGACCCTTGGGAAAAAGCTGGAACAGGTAGCGCCGCCCGCCCTGGCGGTGAAATTTCTCTTCCAGTGCATCGTGCAATTCGCGCAGGTTGTTGACCTGATTCTCGTGGCGCGCAAAGTATTCCTGCAGCGCACATACTACCTTCCAGTGGTCCGCTCCCAAAACCAGCCCGTAATCGGCTATTGCCTGCTCGCCATCCGTTGGTGACCATCCTGGCGGGGCATGAGGGTAGCCGGGGGGTGCATCACTTAAGCCCGGGTGGAGAATATCGTCCATCGTCTTGACCATGACAGTCTTCCTTATGATCTATTCCTGAGTTTAGGCATCAACCGTACCGGCAGTGGGACTAATCATAATCGCGCTCGGCGATAACGGCTAATCGGCTGTGATCGAAGTCAGTGTACTGTATTGAGAACCGCTGGCGAGGCCAGCGCATCTGCAGGAAATCCAAAACCAATGCGGGCGAAGGCTCAGCCTTGTACCAAAGGCACTGACAGGTACACCCCGAACTCAGCCGTGAGGTCGCAACTCACCCGCGCATGAACCCGGCCCTGGCGATCTAAAAAGCGCTGGCGTTCGGCAGCTGGGAAGATGCCGTCGTGCCAGATCCCGGGGTGGATGTACAGGCCCCGGCTGCCGTCACACCACAGCGCAATCACCTGTTCCACCGCCAGATCATCGCCGGGTAAAGCGACAGGCACGACAAAAGCGCTGCGATCCTGTGGGAAAAACAACTGGGCGCCATCGGGGTGATAGTGTGCCACAACAGCACCTGGTCCCGGGGCACCGTCTGTTGGGTGGTGGAGGCCAACTGCGGGTCGGTGGTTGACCAACCCAGCACGTAATGACCCGAGACTGCCTCGTTGTGCCCATAAAGCACGTCGCCTTGCCACTCACCGTGGAAGATGCCTTCTACCCAGCCGGCCTCGTCGCCGCTGTCCTCGTCCACTTTTCGCCAACCGGTGGCAGGCCAACGCACAATCTCGATGTCGATATCATCGGGATGATCGATGAGACAACCATAACCTTGAACCGAGTCGTCAGTCGCCTCAACCAGGGGAGCCTCGTGCAATGGCAGGGAGGGCTTGTCGGCCGGAGCAAAAAGATATTGCGGGGCGTTTGCGATCATCGGTTCAGTGCTTGCGTCCACGCCGGTGCCAACGTCCACCTGAGCGCGCCGGAGCAAACAGCCGTACTTCAGGGTACTTGAACCAGGGAATCAGCACCACCCCGGCTACAAAACCGCCGATGTGAGCAAACCAGGCAACCCCTGGACCATCGCCGGCGCTAAGCGAACTGAAAATCTGCATCGCAAACCAGATACCCAGCACCACCGCGGCCTTAAGTGACATGGTGTGGATATAAAAGCCCAACGGCAAGGCCACCAGTACCCGGGCGTGCGGAAACAACAGCAGGTAAGCGCCGAGCACCCCAGAGATCGCGCCACTGGCACCGATCATCGGGATAGTGGATTCGGGATCGGGTAGCGCCTGGGCAAACACGGCTACCACACCGCACAACAGATAAAAGACGATAAACCGACCGTGGCCCATAGCGTCTTCTATATTATTGCCAAAGATCCACAGGTACAGCATGTTGCCACCCAGATGCATGAAACCTCCGTGCAGAAACATAGAGGTAAACGGGGTCAGTACCGGGTCTACCCATGCCAACTGCGGTGCCAACTGTGCCTTGTCAAAGATCACAGCCGGAATCACGCCCAGCGCATACAGCGCCTCCTCCTGGCTCGGGCCAAGCGATAACTGCCAGAAAAACGCCATCACGCAAAGTCCAATCAGGGCAATGGTGACTATCGGCGTGATTCGTGTGGGATTGTCGTCGTGCAGGGGAATCATGGGGGCACCTTCCAGCACAGCCATTGTAATACCCTTCGCCGCCACCGGGCACGGGTACTCTGGTCTACCCCGGGCCTGGCACGGCTTAAGATCCTGCAACATCAGGCACTCCTTTGCCATCACCATGTAACTGGGGCAAAATGGCCTGCAGCAAACGGAATTCCAGGCCTGCATGAACATATCTGAAGATATCAGCGAAGAAGTCAGCAGTGAACTGTCGGTGACACTGCAATACGTCATCAACACCGCCGAGGATGATCTGCCGGTCACTTTGCTGATGGTACAGGCGATGATGGAAACCGACCTGTTGGAGCAGATGAGTGATAACGGCCTGATTGACCCGGCTGACCACGACTCTGTGAGTGAAGAACTCGACGCCCTGGTGGAAAGTTTCGGCGATGCTGCGGCTGACAGTTTCGTGCGCCCCCGGGCCAGTGAAATCCTCTCCAACGTCATCGAGAACTGTATCGACTACAACAGCGATATCGGGCCGCCCACGCTCGGCCAGGTACGTCGTACGTTGCACGACGGACTGGTCGCTGAACTCATTGGCATCGGTGAAATCGAAGACGATGAGGAGCAGACGTTATACGATGAGATCGACCGGTTGATCGATCTGCACGGCGACAGCGCGCCCGCCGAGGAGTTCCTCGCCTACCCCTGAAACCACACGATACAGTTTCAGATTCCTGCCCCGTAATGATGCCAGCCGCTAAGCCAGGCTGATCCGTGGGAGTTCTAACTGCTAGTGGGGCCCAAGCCTTATCCGGGTGGATCGTCGTTGATGGTGAACTTTATTGCCACTCGGCAATAACTGAGATAAAACCAGTCTGCATAAAGACGGTCATGGAGTGAAGTGGTGTATACCGTGATGGCATTAACCGGAAAGTTGCTCGGTATAGACGATCCAGCAGGGCTGGTGGTTCTACTGCCGGTTGTCGCTTTGTCTTTATGGCCAAGGACTGGCGCTACGCGATAGCCGCCTTTGCCATCCTTGTGGTGGTGATGTTTGTAGCTAATATGGTCTAGAGGCTATCGGGAAATACCCTCAAAAGCCGAGCCGTACCAAACAGATGTATGCACCGGGCTGGTCTGGATGATTAATCCATTGTTGGATCATCAGTTACATTACCTGGAACACCAATAAGGGTAGAGCTTTGCAATGGGATACCTGTAACTGCTCGCCTCACATTCTTGGAGAAAAATATGAAGATCACATATTGGAAACTGACATTATCCATTGCGCTTGGCATCGTCCTGGCTACCATACTGGAGAACGCTCTAACCCCGTTGTTGAAGCGATTGTTGAGTCTGCTCTAAAACCAAAGATTGGCGCGCATTGATTACGCTTCCTTGCCGCGCTCCCGAGATACTTCTTTCGAGTCTTGAATTGCCAAAAAACACTTTAAACGAAAGAAAGCACAATGGAAGCTCTAGTAAATATTTTTGGTCCCTTATGGTTCTCAACCCTGCTCTATTTGGGAGGTGTGTGCCTTATTTTTATCGCTAAATCTATAGCAATCAATAAAAGTGCAGCCTAACAACCCGAACAACTCTTGATTATGGTCCGCTCGCTGACCGCCCCTGCAGCCGATCGGCCAGGCCAGTCGCCCGTTGCGCACTACGGCCTATCGCGCCGGCGAGCACCTCGTGTGCAGCCCAGATCGCAAGCGATTGCTCAGCTCGGGTAATACCGGTATAGATCAGCTCGCGTGAGAGTACCGGTGAGAGTTGTGTCGGCAAGACCAGCACCACCTGGCGCGCCTGCGAACCCTGTGACTTGTGCACCGTCATGGCGTAGGCTGTTTCATGCTCAGGCAGGCGACCAAGGCTTACCGCATGCTCATCCCCAGCCGTATCTATGAAAACCGCCTGCAGGCGCCCCGGGGAGTCCGCATCCGGCATCACCACACCGATATCACCGTTAAAAAGACCCAATGCCGCGTCGTTTCGGGTCACCATCAGCGGCTGGCCGGGATAAGCGGGTAACCCCGGTGACAGCGCGCCGCCGGTACCAAGCTGGGCACTCAGCCGTCGGTTGAGGTCAGTGACACCGCGGCGCCCGGTACGATGCGCGCACAGCACCATCAATGATCCTAACTTTTCGAACACGGCTTTTGCCTCAGCACCCTCGCGCACCAGTCGTGCGACCTCGGCATACACCGGTGTGACTTGCTCTGCCAGCAACCCATCCAGGGCGGCGTCCTCTTGCGCCACTTGCAGGCTAACCTGCGCGCTAGCGGGGCCATCCAGCAGCATCAGAGCATCAGCCACCCTCGCCTCACGAACGGCACTCGCCAGAGCGGCAATAGGGCTTTGCGCGCCAAAACGCCAGTTATGAGTGAGTGGGGCCAGGGTGTCAGCCAGTGGGCCGCTATCGGCCGCGCGGCAGATATCCCCGAGCACAGCGCCCGCCTCCACTGACGCCAACTGGTCGCGATCTCCCAGCAAAATAAGCCGCGCGTGCGCTGGCAAGGCTTCAAGGATACTGGCCATCAGTGCAAGATCCACCATTGAAGCTTCGTCCAGCACCAGCAAATCGCAATTGAGGGGTCGCATAGCGTGATAGCGCGGCTTTTTGCCCGGCCGCCAGCCCAGCAGTCGGTGCGCGGTAACGGCATCGGCGGGCAAGGTATCGCCAGGCGTGACTGCCGGCAGGGTGTCCGCCAGTGCTTCGCGCAGCCGGGCAGCTGCCTTGCCGGTGGGGGCGCACAGCAGCATGCGTTCGGGGGCAACGAGTTCAAGTCGCGATAACAAAGCCAGGATGCGCACCACCGTCGCTGTTTTACCTGTGCCTGGCCCACCGCTTACGACCGTAAATCGGTTGCGCACTGCAAGCGTTGCAGCGTTGCGCTGATCAGCGCTTGTCGCATCATCAGCAAACAGCGCCTCCAGGGCGGCTTCAAGTTGTGTCGAATCTATAGAAACATCGCAGATCTGCGTGCGCTGCACAATCAGTTCAGCCAGCCGTCGCTCAAGTTCAAAGTAACGATACAGATACAAGCGCCCGTCAGGCGTGATGACTAACGGTGCCGTTGCGGTGCCATCACTGATAAGCGGCGAACTCTTGAGCGCCTGTTGCCAGACATCAAGGTCGGGCGTACTCATCCCCGGGGCATCGTCGCTGTCAAAAACCGTGCTACTAGCAAGGCGCACCAGATCGATACAGACTTCGCCTGATATCACCCGCTCACCGGCGAGAGCCCCGGCCAGCAGGACCGATTCATCGGCGTTAGGGTCGAGCCGGTACAGCAGACCGGCAAAGTGCAGTGCAATATCGGGCAGCTGGCCAGCCCGGCAGGCCTGCTGCAGGTGTTTCATCATGGCGCTCACGATGGGCCACCCATCAGGGCGTCGAGATCCTCAATTAAATCCGCCGATGGCCGATCAAAAAACACCCCGTTACCGGGGTGGCTTGGATCCATCCCCCGCAAAAAAAGATAGTAGGCGCCACCAAAGTGATGCTCATAGCTGTAATCAGGGATGCGTGTGTGCAGCCAGCGATGCAGTGCCACGGTATAGATCAGGTACTGCAGGGTGTAATGCGAGCTGTGCATCGTGGTGTTAAGTGCCGTTGCATCGTAGGCGCCAAGATCGCTGCCCAGGTAGTTGGACTTGTAGTCCACAAGGTAGTAGCGCCCGCTAGCCTGAAACACCAGATCGATAAAACCGTGCATGAACCCCGCCAGAGGTTCAAAGTGCCAGTCGTCTAGCCCCAAGCGCAATGCCGGATGCAACCTGGCGGTGTTTCGCACCAGCACCTCGCGCCAGTGCATTGCATCCAGCGCATCTACCGGGTAACAAAAGGCCATCTCGTCAACACGATCGGTGTGCGCCAGAGTGCCCAAATGCAGTCCGTCATCATTCAGCGGGCTTTGCAGCACTTTATCCAGCATCTGATCAACGACATTGGTCCATTTATCATCAAAGCCATGCTCAGCCAGCACCTGGCCTGCCGTTTGCCGGCGCGCCGTAAGATCGGCTGCGTTAAAGTCAATGAGTTCGAACACCCGGTGCACACAGGTGCCCGCCCGTGCTCCGCGGGGAAAAGCAAAAAATCCACCAGCCTCATCAGCGCGACTTCGCCCAAGTTGCGAGTCAAAATCCGGCAGTGCGCTGTCGTGCCCTGTGGTCATCGAACTGAAACTGCCCATCTGCCACGCGCTTTGTAGTCGGCGTTGCGCTCTCCGCGCCTTGAGTGAAGACACCGCGTCATCTTGCGCTACAGAGTCGATGCCACTCGAGCTTGGCAGGGGGCATATCGCGATGGTCGCTTCGCTGTTGGCAGCGAGTGAATCCAGTGCATCGCTAAGATCGTCGTCCGACAGTCCGGCAAACTCTCGCGCCAGTTCAGTTGGGTCATTCGGCACACCGCCAGGCAGCGGCCGGTGCAAAAGCCAGGCCAGCGCCGAGGTGGGTGCGCCGTTAACCGCGCCCCAGGCGAGATAACAACGGCTTTGCGCGCGGGTCAGAGCAACATAAAACACCCGTAGGTTCTCGGCCAGTTCTTCAACCCCGGCGCGGGCCCGGTGACGCTCAAGATCAGCCGAGCCAAAATCAACCGTTGCCTGGTTCTGCGCATCGGGGTCGTGAAAAGCCACGGTATTGGCGCGGCCACTGCGCAAGGTACCATCCCAGGCAAAAGGCAGAAACACCACTGGATACTGCAGGCCTTTGCTGGCATGTACCGTGGCGATACGCACCCGGTCCTCATCGCTTTCAAGGCGCAGTAGCGAGTTTTCGTCAGCCACTGGGGGTTGGTTGCGCATGGCACCCAGCCAGCTCATTACCGCAGCTATATCAGTATGTTTTGTTGCCATGGACTGGATGCACTCGGCGAGATGTAACAGATTGGTCAGACGCCGCTCGCCGTCGGCAAATCCGGCCAGGCGTTGCAGCACATCCTCGGATGCGGTCAGTTCGCGAAACATACGCATGAAGCCGCTGTCACGCCAACGCTCATGGTAGTGGTGAAAACGTGCCAGCCAGGCATCCCAAACAGTCGCCTCGCACTCCAGTTGCATCAGTGCCGACACGTCCACGCCCAATAGATCCGTCAACAGTGCAGAGCGCACCAGCGCCTCACGGCGCGGCTGGGAAATCGCCTGCAGCACGCGCTCGAGTTCCATGGCTTCATGACTCTGATAAACGCTCTGCTGACCCTGGCGCACGCACGGGATTCCGGCTGCAATCAGCGCTCGCTGCGCCGTGACCCCCTCGGTATGGTTGCGCACCAGCACCGCAATATCGCGTGGCGCCAGCAACCGATCCCCCAACGCGGTGGCATTAGACAGCAACCGGCGAATCTCTGTTGCCATGCTGATGCTGGCGAGTGCTCTGGCGTCAGTTTTGGTTACCAGCTTCCCGGGTTCTTGCCGGTCTATGGGCCAGAATACCAGCGGTGCTGCCATATCGCCGTCCATCAGGTGCGGCGCGGTCGCCGCCGAGACCGCTTTGTTAAAAGGGATCTCGTCAAAAACAAAGCTGCCCGTAGGCGCACGATGCGAGAACACGGTATTCACCGCCTTGACCAGCTCGGGCGTAGCGCGGTGATTGGTGTCCAGCGTGTAATGATGGGCAGTGCCAGCGCGCGCTTTAAGATAGGCAAAAAGATCTGCACCCCGAAAAGAATAGATTGCCTGTTTGGGGTCACCGACCAGAAAGACCGGTTGCGCGCCAGCACTGTAGATTGTATTGAAAATCTGGTACTGCACCGGGTCGGTATCCTGAAACTCATCCAGCAACGCTGCCTGATAATCGCCGCGCAACTGCTGCAGCAGTGCATCACCGATACCCGGTTGCACTGCTGCGTGCAAGTTCAGCAACAAATCATCGTAGGCCTGTACGCCGCGCTCGGTTTTCAGCTCGCGTTGTGCAGCATCGGCGCGACTCAGCATCTGGTTCAGCCAGGTCACGTAGTAAGCGCTCGCAGCATCCTGATAAGCCGCAACACACGAAAGCAGCGAATCGACCTCGTCAAAAAAAGGATGTACTGGTGGGTCGGCGTTCTTACGCGTTGCCGCTGGGCTTAAAAGAAAAGAGCTGCCAAGTTTCTCTAAAGGCTTAAAGGCTTTGAGCTGTGCAAAATCCAGTGTTGGCCCCGACAACAGAGCATTGAGTTGCGCCAACCACTTGGGCAGAGATTTCACCGGATAACGCTGACGGTTCAGGCCTGTATCTGGATCCAGCAGCAGTTGGCTGACCACCTCGCCCTGCTCGCGCCAGGATTGGGCGATCGAGTGGTAGGCATCGGCCAGTGGGC
>Ga0208406_1000063_pt1 | contig 40883 bp, 23 predicted proteins | sample ETNtaG_15_FD_185769 | JGI IMG/M metagenome (GOLD analysis project Ga0208406, IMG submission 185769) | Marine microbial and viral communities from oxygen minimum zone, Eastern Pacific Ocean - ETNP201302PF89A (SPAdes) (version 2) | ecosystem: Environmental > Aquatic > Marine > Oceanic ...
CGGCAACACACTGCCATCAAGGTTGGTCAACCCGGTCGATGTCTCCACGTGCCCGACCGCCTGTGCCAGCATGTCGCGGTTGAACGGCAGCACGCGCCACTTGAGGCTGCCCTCGCTGTAGCCGGAATTGATCGTACGCGCGATACCGGCGAGGCCCATGACATTTTTCACCCCCTCGACGTTGGCCAGATGCCACTCGAATCGGTCGAGTAGTTCCATCACCCCGTAGTCCACCGAGCCGTCCTTCACCGTCTCGGTGAACGCGATGAGGATGTCCACACCAAGATTGAAGTTGCCGGTGATCGTGGCGCTGTCGCGATTGTAGCGCGAATCGGGCCGCAACTCCGGCACGCCCTGGTGCAGGTCGCCAACCTCCACGCGCATGGCCTTCGAAAAGCCAAGCCCGAACAACACCGTGCAGACGGCAACCAGCGGGGCCGCCACCTTGGGACCCGACAACCGCGCGACCGCGTGCCAGATTTTGATCGTCCGCACCTTGCGCCGGGCCACGCTCTCGCGGTAACCAGTGCGCGGTTTCTGGTACGACAACAGCAGCGGCAGCAGCAGCAGGTTCGTCAGGATGATCACCGCCACGCCGATGCTGGCCGCAATGGCCAACTCGCGGATCGTCGGCACCGGGATGAGCAGAATGGTGACAAACCCGATCGTGTCGGTGATCAGCGCCACGCCTCCCGGCACGAGCAGCTGCCGGAACGCTGCGCGCCCCGACTTGAGCGGGTCGCCGCCCGCGAACAGCTCGGCGCGAAACGCGCGCACCATCTGCACGCCGTGGCTCACGCCGATCGCAAAGACGAGGAACGGCACGAGGATCGACATCGGGTCGATGCCGTAGCCGAGGAGGTTCAACAGGCCAAGCTGCCACGTCACCGCCGCGATCGAGCAGCCAAGCGGCAGGGCCGCGAACCGGAACGACTGCGCGTAAAACCAGACCAGCAGCGCGGTCAGCAGCACGGTAATGCCAAAAAAGGTCACCACGTTGAGCGCTCCGTCCCGAATGTCACCCATCACCTTGGCAAAGCCGATGATGTGCACACTGGTTTGCTCGTCCTCGTACTTCCCGCGCAGCGCCTCCAGTTCGCGCGCCACGGCGAAGGTGTCCAGCGGCTTCTTTGATTTAGGGTCGATGTCGAGCAGGTTGGCCATCACCATCGCGCCGTTGAACGAGTCGGTCACAAGCCGGCCCATGTAGTTCGACTTGAGCACATTCTCCCGCACGCGGGCCAGATCCTCATGAGTTGGATTAGCCCTACCCACTGGAAAGTCAGCCGGGACGACGTTCCCGCCGGTAAAGCCGTCCTCGACGACCTCGGTAAACCGGACGTTCGGCGTGAACAACGACGTGATACTCGACTGGTCCACGCCCGGCATGGCGTACATCGCGTCGGTCACAGCCTCGAGTTTCTTAAAATATTCCGGCGTGAAGATGTCCCCTTCCTTAGCCATCAACGCCACCATCACGCGGTTGGCCCCACCGAACTGCGACTGATATTCTGTGAACGTCTTGATGTGGGGGTGTCCATGTGGAAGTTGCTTCTCGAAGCCGGCGTCAATTCGTGTCTGCGTGGCAAACCCAAACAACACCACCGTGGCCAGCAGAAATATGACCAGCATCAGTTTGCGACGACCAAACACCCACTGCTCCACCCGAGCCGCGAATCCGGTGCCGCTCATTTCCCCGCCTCCGTTTTCAGGCCGACCAACTCGAGCCGATGCACGCCCTTGTCACTCGTCAGCAGCACGCCTCCGTCAGCGGCCTGCCACAGGCTGGTCGCCGTGGCGGTCTCATCCGCCACGATGGCGGCCCAGCGGAACGTGCGCCCATCGTCAGCGCTGACCAGCAGTTGGCCCGGAGCAGCCGTCAACACCAGCCGGCCATCGGCCAGGGCCAGGCCGCCGTGCAGCAGCGCCTTCGTCGGCGACTCGATTTTGAGCCACTCGCCGCCGTCCCCGCTGCGGAAGATGTTACCGCGCAAGCCGAACACCACCGCACCGCCCTTGGCCAAAGGCAGCGCGCCGAAGAACGTGCCCTCGTACGGCGTCGCCAGCGGTTCCCAGCGCTTGGCCCGGTCGCCGCTGCGCCGCACGGTGCCGAACTCACCCGTCAACCAAAGGCCGCCGTCCGGCGTGGCGATAATGTGACTGAAGTGCGGGTCGTCGTCCTGTTTCGCCTCGGTCCAATTGTTGCCACCGTCGCTCGTCGAGAGGAATTTGCCGTACGAGCCGACGATGAACCCGGTCCTGGCATCTTGAAAAAGTACGTCGAGATAGCCGGTCTCGGGATCGTTTTCGGCGTTGGCCTTGGCCCACGTCTCACCGCCATCGTCGGATTTCAGAATCACCGACTGATGGCCCACCGCCCAGGCAGTTTGGTCGTCAACGAGGAACACACCCGTGAGCATGCGACGGGTCGGAGCGGGGACCTGCCGCCAGTTGTGGCCGCTGTCGGTCGTGAGCAGGATGTGGCCGCGTTCACCGACAGCCAGCGCGCGTTCGCCCCGGCCGTGCACATCAAGCAACAGGGAGCGCTTGGCCAGGCGCGCGATGACGGCGTCACCGTCGACCGGCTGCGCGGCCGGCTCGGCCAAGCAGGCGCACAGGAGGAGCACCGCAACCCGGCTGCTTGGCCAAGCCGGGAATCCGTTTAGATTGCGGTGGCCAAAAAAGGAACGGGCCGGGGCGAACCCCGGCCCGTCGTTGGGTTGGTTGGGTTGGTTGGGGAGTAAACTCACCAATGAATAACGGATGTATCAACGGCGGCCCCGCCGACGCAACGCCGCCGGCGTGTAGTCACCAGCCTTGGACCGATACGAGAAATCGTACATCTTGTTTTCATTGTCCAGACCATGCGCCAGATAACGCCCGGACAACAGGTCCATGTGCACCTCGAGCGTGGACCAGAAACTGAGGATGTCATAATAGTTGATGCCGTGCCCCTCGGACACGCGCCATAGGCGGCCCTGGTTGTCGTACTGATCCACGACCAGCACACCCCAACTGTCTTCGTCTACATAAAACCGGCGTTTGGCATAGATGTGGCGCTTGCCCTCCTTGAGAGTGGCCTCGACCACCCACACGCGGTGCAACTCGTAGCGGGTATGCTCCTGGTTGATGTGCATCGGTGTGACAATATCCTCCACTTTCAGCTGGTCGCTGTGCAGCTTGTAGGAATTGTACGGTACATAGAGTTCCTGTTTGCCGATAAGCTGCCAGTCGTAGCGGTCGATCGCGCCGTTGAACATGTCCAACTGGTCGCTGGTGCGCATGCTGTCGGACGCGGTGCCGGGATTATCGTAGGCAACATTCGGCGCACGACGCACACGGCGCTGGCCGGTGTTGTATACCCATGCGCGGCGAGGATCTTTCACTTGATCGAGCGTCTCGTGCACCATCAGGATCGTCCCGGCCAGGCGAGCCGGCGAAGTGACTTTTTGTTCAAAGTACGCCAACACATTTTTGATGCTGTCCGCGTTGGCACCCGTTTGGTGATAGTTCCACAGGAACTGCTCTTCAAGTTGCACCAACGTGTAGTTGCCGGAGCGGGTCGGGGCGACCTGCCCCACCTTGCGAAGGCCACCCATGCCACGGTAACGCAGCAAATGATTCCAGATCACTTCCTGCCCGGTTTTCGGAAGCGGAAACGGAATTCCACGGGAAGCACCGGACACACCGTTGTCGCCGTCCACCAGCTTGGCTGACCCGACGTTGGCCTTGGTGGCGTCATAAATATCCTGCGGCGCGGAGGCACTGCGGCGGGTGGGGTACACCGGCATCTTGTAGGTGTCGGCGTATCTGGCTAGGAGCGCCTTGTGTCCTTCGGAAAGATTGGCGGCGTATTGGTCTGCATTGGCTGATGTGATGGTCGCGCTTAATTTGTCGCCTGCGAACGGATCGGGATGATGATCGCCCAACTTGTAACCGGCCGGCGGCTGTGTGATGCCCCCCTCCCAGACGGGGATGGTGCCGGCGGTGTTGCCGGCCTTCTCGGCGCCGAGCGGGGTCAGTTTGCCGCCCAAGTCCGAGGCGCTTTGGGCAGCCGCTGTGGCCAGACCCGCGGCCAGTGCGGTGGCTGTGATCAGATTAAAACCAGTGTTGCGTTTCATTGTTAAATTAATTTTGGGTTAGAAGGAATATTGAATCATCGCCTGCAGAAAGTCCCGGTCGTACATGAGGTTGTAATCCTCGTTACCGAAGAACTCGGTGTACTTGATGGCGCCCTGCCATGAGTTTTGGTACGTGGCGGTCACTCCCACGGTCACGCTCTTGCGATCCTCGTGGAAATTGCCCAGCGGCAATGGGGTATTGCCGTCAACGTCGTGCGCAAACGCAATCGCAGGCGAGAGATTCACGCCGCCGATCACGTCCATGTAGTCGATGCGCGCAGCCAGGCGGTAGCCCCATGAGAAGTCATCCGCAAAGGCACTGGACAGTTCGTAACGGTCCGGTGCATGGCCCACCGAGGCGAGTATCGCCGGGGCCAACGGATCCCCGCTCAGCGCCGTGCCGGGACCGTCGAAGCGCAGCACATCCTTGCTCGGCAAATCCGGAACCGCCGTCGCGGCCGCCTCACCCACGAGCACCCACTGTGAGGCACCAAGCGTCGGACCAAACAGCTTGGTCACGGTAAACTGCGGCTGCCACACCTCTAACTCGCGGTAACCCCGCACGTAGCTGTTGAAAGTCTGCTGGCCAAGCTGCGTCATGCTGCGGCCCTGCCAGGCAGGGTTGCCCATGTCCGGCACGCCGTCGCCGTTGGTGTCCACCACCGGGATCAGGCCGATGTTGCCAAGCACCGGCCGGGCCGGCGTGAGGCCGGCGAGCAGCAGCTCGACGTCGTCCGCCTGCAGCGGCACATCACGCCGGTACGACACCTCACCCTGCAGCGAGATGCCGGTTGCTCCAATCTCGGTGTTGAAGCTGACGCCGTAAAGCTGGATGTCCTCCGGATACTCGAAAATGTACCGCGCCGTGCCGGCATAAAGCTGAGGAAGCTGGGTCTGAAGACCGTTCAACTGCCCTGCGTAACCGGCGCGTTCAGCGTTTAGGACAGCCTGATTGGCCATCAGTTCTGTCTGCTGGGCCAAGAGCCCTTCCTTCTGGCCAACGATAGTTGTCTGTTGCGTTCTTAGCGCAGCCAAATCCGGGCTGTTGGGATCCGCCGCCTCGAGTTGGGCAATAGCCCCGTTTACTTGGGCCAAACCGGCCTCAGCCTGCGCCAGCCCGCCGTCCACCTGAGCCAAGCCGCCGGTGACCTGGGTTAACAAACCGTCAATCTGGCCAATTCCACCCTTGATCATATTAATTGTTGGCTCCAATTCGCCAAGGATATCGCGCCCAGTCATCGCGCTGACCAACGGCAGGCGGCTGTGATAGTTGATAAAGTAAAAACCGAACTCCGTATCGTTGAGCCCCTCGGCAAAATAACGCGCCGCCAGGCCAAACTGTCCGCTGTCGCTAGCGCGGTTGCTCTTGCCGCGCGGGATCGCTGCCGCGTGCGACGGCAGGAATGGCGCGTTGGCCGCGCTCGGCGGCAGCGCCGGGTTGAACCCTGGATTCGAGATAGTGGGCACCCGAGCTGGTTCGCCCTCGAGCAGCCCGTAAAGCGGATTGTCCATCCAACTCTCCATGTTGGGCTGGCCAAAGCTGCCGAAACCGATCATGGCATACTGCCCGCCTGTCCCGACAAAATCCTTCGTGCTGAAATAACTTCCCGCCGGATCGACCTCCATCTCCTCCTGCTTGAACTGGTAAAAACCCTCCAGCGTCAGATTGTCGGTTGCTTGGACGGAAAACGAAAGCATCGGCACGGGCATGAGCGCTTCGCGCAATTCCGAGCCCGGCACGCGAAACTTTTTCACGTCGATCGGGTTGATGATGTTGATGCCGTTCTGGATGAACGTGCTCTCACCCCAGCTCAGCACCTGGTTGCCCAGGCGGATGTTCACCGGAATGGAGGTCGGCAGATCGTAGGAGATGTAGGCGTCGAGCAGTTCCATTTCGCGGCCCACCTCGCGCTTGGCCGAGTCGGACAACGGGCTGTCGCCGCGGATGTTCTCGAAGTCTACAAAGTAGGTGCCGCGCAGGAACAAGCTCACGTCCTCCAGCTTCTTGAAGCCCAGCTCCAGGTCGTGCGTGCCCTTGGCCACGTGGGAGAAGAGTCCTGTGCCGTAGTTCAGGTTGGCATCGTCCCCGTTGACGGAATAACGCCTACCGCCATTGGCGATGCCTATGTTGTCGGGATCCGGACCTGTGGTGCGAAAGGATCCTCCGTAACTTAGCGTCGTGTCGAAGTTGCCCTCGATGACGTCGTTCTCGAACTCCACCGCCTGAGTCGTCACTGCCGCCGCGGCAATTGCGGACAAAGCAAAGCGACCGATTGCGGGGAATTCGCCATTGATTCGGGCGATTAGGTTGCTCATTGGTCGGGGGCGTCATACCATGCCACACCCCAAATGCACGCAAAAAGTTGTAGTTTTTTTCATGGTTGCCACCCTGTATCCACACAGCCATTTGCCACGCCTTTTGGCCAAGTTGACGAGTAGGGAAATCCGGGCGAAAAGGTTGACCAATTCGAGGGTGCACGAGATGCTCCCCGCCGATGACCCGGCTTTTTCTTTTGCCTGTTTTTTTCGCTCTTGGCCAAGCGGCTATCGCGCAATCTGTGAAGGAGTTGCCCGGCAACCTTCGAGCCGTACTGAAAAACACAAAGCCGCTTGCGACACCGATAAACGAACGTCTGCCACTCTTCGTGCTGCCCATCAGCGGATCGCTCTCCTCCCTGCCGGATGGCCAAGCGGAAACGGTGCTCAACAACTTGGCCAAGCGGGGCATCGGCTATTCGGTAAACTGGAACCATGGATCCTTTGAGGCGTCGCTGAAAGAAGGGTTGCGAATCGGCAAGATGCAGCAGCGCTTGGGCAGGATGGTTTCCGTTCATGCCACGGGATGCCTGTATTCCTTTTTTGACGGTACCGACACAACCCAGCACATCGATGCCGACGGCAAGCCTTTTGCCGAGACCTCGTTTGGCGGCACGATGGGTTGCCCGTTCACGCTGGAGCATCGAATCCCGGTAATCCGGCAACGCGTTGAGTCGTTCCTGAAGCAATACAAGTCTGCCGGCATTGATGTCGATTTCATCTTTGCAGACTGGGAGATCGACGGACCCATCGAGTGGAACGGCGCCTGGGCCAGTTCCAAGCGCTGCAGCCGTTGCCGCGAACACGTGTCGGACATCGATGTTTTCCGCAAATTCCAAGCCAAGCTGCGGGCAATCCGAAGCGATCTGCAACGCGAAGCGTTTGGCGACAATGTCACCCGTTATTTCCCGGAAGCGCTTGTCGGCAACTATGCCGTCTATCCGCACAACGGCCACCGGTACTGGTACGACTACTTTGAACGCGAGACCCCCGACGCCCCGGCGTTGACGGATCAACGCGCCCGATACCGCGAGTGGGCCCACGAGTTTGAACCGTGCGGATACACCTTTGCGATGCCGGTGGTTTACACATGGTATCCCACGTTTGGCTGGTACGACTTTGAGCCCAAGGATTACCGCTGGTTTTACAACATGATGCTGGTTGCCTCGAACGCGGGCCAACACACTTCACGGCAAACGCCGATCATTCCCTTTGTCCACTGGCACACTACTGCGCCCCCGGACAACCCCGACCCGTCCGTGGAACAGTTCAGCAGGCAAAACTATCAGGAACTGCTCTGGCACATGCTGTTGCGCGGGCACGACACGTTTTTCCTCTGGTGCACCGGCCCGGAGTTGGCAACAGAAATCCAGCTGGTTCATGAAGTATACCGTGAAAGTTTGCAGTACAGCGGCTTCATCGATCGTGGAGTGCCCATCGAGTTTCGCGTGCCTTCAACGCCCGGTCCGGTCGTGTCCGGCCTGCGCCTAGGCAACCGTGTGCTGGCGCGGCGAACCGATTTCGGATCGGAGACGGGCAACGAAACTTTGCCTGTGGCTGGTGGGGGTGAAGTCTCCGTCGCCGCCAAGCGAGGGTTGCAGATTCTCACCGTTGAACAGACGCCGGAACATCCCGGTATCCTCACAGACCACAACGGCAGGCTGCGTTTCCCGATTGGTTTCTATGAGTTCCCTGGCGACAAGGAAAAGCTTCAAAGAATGGCTGAGAGTGGCATCAACCTTGTCCGATGCGGTAACCGGGACGCTCTCGACTTGGCACACGAGCAGGGAATGATGGGCTGGGTATCGCTCAGCGTCCAGCAGGGGGCCACCCCGGGGTTGCGGAAACAGATCGAGACACTGCGGAACCACCCTGCCTTGGCCGTATGGGAGGGTCCGGACGAAATTGTCTGGACATTTACCGCGTACAGCTTCCTGAAGGAGCGAGCCGGCTTCACCCGGGAAGACTGGAACAACCAGATACCCAAGGCGGTAAATTATGCAAAAAAAGAGGGAGAGAAAGTCATCACGAAGATGAATGAAGGCATTCGACTCGTCCAGGAGTTGGACCAACGCAACCTACCCTTCTGGGTAAACGAAGCTGCTGACAGCGACGTGAAATACGTTCGGGATTACATCGACTCCATCGACATCACTGGTTGCGACTACTATGCAGTGCGCAGCACGGGCACGGATCTGCGGAGCATAGGACGACTGGTGAATCGTTGGGATGCCATCAGTCGCGGCAAACCTGTCTGGATGGTTCTCCAAGGATTTTCATGGCACAAGGCCAAAGCCGGGCGCAAGCGCCTTTATCCTAGCTATCACCAGTCACGATTCATGGCCTATGACGCCATTGCGCACGGCGCACGAGGCATCCTCTATTGGGGAACACAGACCATCGACGATCCGCTGTTTCGGGAATCCCTCTACACCCTGACCTCCGAGTTAAGCCAACTGGAACCATTCCTGGTGGATGCCGATAATACGGTTGAAGTGGCAGTCATCGACGATCTTTTTGACCCACCGGGGATCGGTGTCCGAGGCACGCTCAAGGGGAACCAAACCGACTATCTCCTGATCCTGGTCAACGAAGACGATCACCGACATCTCGGGGTAGATGTCACCCAACTGGAGGCATTGAACGGCCGTACGCTTCATCTGCTGTACGGCGACGAAAAAACGGTTGTTCGAAGTGGAGGTATTGTCACCCGGATGCAGGCCCATGAGGTAAAGCTATTTTGCACCAGCCCACGTTTTGAAACCAAGCGAACCAGGGGCCGCGATTACGTGGACGCCGTAAAGTGAGCCACCATCGCTCCGAAGCCTCATTTGGGAATGAATTGACCCCGCGGCCGCCCGGCGGGACTCTCCTTGGCCCATGAAGCGCATTTTGCCGTTGCTCCTTTTCGTTGCGCTTGGCCAAGCGGATGACACCCTGGCCAAGCGGCCCAACTTCCTGATCATCATGGCCGACGACTGCACGTACAACGACCTCCCGTTGTACGGCGGCCAAAACGCCCGGACCCCGAATATCGATCGCTTGGCCAGCCAGGGGCTCACGTTTAACCGCGCCTATCTCGCCGAGGCGATGTGCCAGCCGTGCCGCGCCGAGTTGATGACCGGCCAATACCCGCTGCACAACGGTTGCGCATGGAACCACTCCGCCAGCCAGCCCAGCGTGAAAAGCATGCCGCACCACCTTGGCGCGCTGGGCTACCGCGTGGGCATCGCCGGCAAGGTGCACGTGAAACCGGCGGCGGCGTTTCCGTTCGAAAATGTCGGCGGCTTCGATCCAAGTTGTGTTCGCAATCCCACCCAGCCTCACGAGCTCAACGGCATTAGCGAATTTATGGAGCGCGATAGCAAGCAACCGTTCTGCCTTGTCGTTGCATTGGTCGAACCGCATGTGCCGTGGGTGATGGGCGACCCGTCGCAGTACCCGCCGGCCAAACTCAAGCTGCCGCCGAACATCGCAGACACACTCCGCACCAGACAGGACTTCGCCAAATACCTCGCTGAGATCACCTACATGGACGGCCAGGTCGGCCAGATCCTCGACACCCTCAAGGCCAGCGGCGAGGAGCAGGAAACCGGCGTGCTGTTCACCTCCGAGCAGGGCTCGCAGTTTCCCGGAAACAAATGGACGAACTGGAACACCGGCTTGCACACCGCGCTGGTCGCCCGCTGGCCGGGCCAAGTGCCAGCCGGCAAACGCACCGACGCACTCGTGCAGTACGCCGACATTCTGCCGACGCTCGTCGATGCAGCTGGAGGCAAGCCGTTACTGCGTCCCTACGATGGCTCGAGTTTTCTCTCGGTGCTGCACGGCAAAACCGGCACGCATCGGCAATTCACTTACGGTGTGCACAACAACATCCCGGAAGGCCCGCCTTATCCTATACGCTCCGTGAACGACGGCGAGTACCACTACATCCGCAACCTTTCACCGGATGAGATCTACATCGAGAAACACCTAATGGGCACACGAGGCACAGGCCAGCTCAACAATCCGTACTGGGCCACATGGGTTTGGGATTCGTGGAACTCGCCGCGCAGTTACAACCTGGTCAAGCGCTACATGCACCGACCGGCCGAGCAGCTTTATCGCGTCACCACCGACCCGTATGAAATGAAAAACCTGGCCAACCATCCGTCGGAAGCCAAGCGCTTGGCCAAGCTGCGTGCGGAACTGGACCGGTGGATGACCGCGCAGGGCGATCCCGGTGCGCCAGTCGACACGCCCGAAGCCATCCAGGCATCAAAACGCGGCTCCCACCTCCACGGCCAACCCGCAACAGAATCTATTCGATAGCCCCAAGGAGGGTTTTGCCAAGTTGGCGAACGACGGCCTCGTCGCCCTGCAGGTGGATGGTGCGATGGAGGTGCGTCGCGCTCTCGCCCGGCTTGAGCGCCAGCGCCGGTGAGGAGGATTCCAACTCGTAAAACGGGCCAAGCGGCTTGGCGCCGGGGCCAGGCGGGCCGTCGTTGTAGCTGTTCACCACGTCGCCCCGGAACGGCTCGTCCTGCAGTTCCCACATGGAGTTGACGTAGTCGATCGCCCCTTCCGGCTTGGTGTACTGCACGAGAGTCAGCAACTGCCGGGTGGCGTCGTAGCTGCCGAGCACCGGCTTGGCGCGTTGCGGCGTGAGGCCGATCTTGCTGCGGTACTGGCCGTCGCCGGAGAAGCGAATCACGCCGTCGGCCACCTTCAGCCGGTCGGCCGGCACGGTGCCGAAGTAGTCGGCGTTGACGATCGGGCCAAGCGCGGCTTCGTCGCCCTCGACATAAGGCACCAGCACGGTCGTCTGCGCGGAATGTTTGTACATGCCGAGAATCCAGATCGAGAGCAAGCCGCCCTGCTTTGCCCAGGCGGCATCGCCAGTGTTGGTTAGGGTATTCTCCGTCTCGTAGGCCACGGCACGGATGCCCTCGGACAGCACCGTGCCGAGCATTTCACCGATCCGGACGCGGTCCAGCAGGCGCACGGTGCGATCGATGCGCAAGCTGAACGCGGTGGCGGAGTAGTTCTTGATCGTCGCCTCATGGCGGAAGGCCACCTCGCTGTCGGTCCGCGAGGTCACCTTGTACGGCGCGGTGTCGATGACGGCCGGGGTTTGCCAGTGCTCAAGGTCAAACGGATCGTCCTTCTTGAAGAAGATGGAAAACTGGCCACCCTCCGGGCCCAGCCAAAAGCGGTCCTCGCCGCCAAAGGCATTGATGTGCGGGCCGGTCTTTCCGGATGCAATGAGGTCGTAGTTGAGCCAGCCGTGGCTTGGGTTCGCGGCACCGCCCACGGTGCTGGTCATCACCCGGCCCTGATAAGCCGGCACAATCGCCACGCGCGGGCCACCCGCTTGGCCAAGCGTGATGACCTCAACGTGTTTTTCAAGAAAGGCAACGTTTTCGGGGAATGTTATTTCTTTTTTGGGTGGGACGCCAGCCACCGGCTTGGCCAAGGGCGCTTTACTGCAGCAGCCGGCCTGGCCAAGAGCCAGCAACACGGCAGCAGCAGCGGAGGGTAACCTGCCTGGGTTCATCATGCGGGGAGGCGCCGGGTCACTGTCCGGCGCGCTTGGCCGGGAGCAGCACCGGCGGCTTGATGTTGGGTAGCGGCCGGGGCTCGTTGCCTGGCACAACCGGTTCCGGCTTCCCTCCTTCCTTTTTGTTCGAGGGGAGATCGTCCGGCCGCGTGAGCTGGAAGCCGCCGACAACCATGATCTCCCCTTCCTTGAAGCCCAGCCGCGGGCGGTTGGCAGCGATAAGGTAGTGGCGGCGCGTGTTGATTTTTCCATCGGGATCGATCACGGAGTAGATGTATTCCCTGGCCCCGGACTGGCAGAGCACATGCAGGTTGCCGCGGGGATCGACCTGGGCCTTGGGCGGGTTGAACGACACCATGGCACAAACCGGCAGCACCCGGTGCACGTGGCCGCCGGGGCCGTCGTCCACCCGGGCGTAGAGGCTCATCGCCTTGAGATGCTTGGCCTGCTGGAGGACGTAGCGCCGGACCTGCCTCGGCTCGCCAGGCGGGTCGTCCTTCTTAAGTGGCAGGCCAAATGCCTGCTCCCAGAGGATGGTGCCGTTGGTGACGTCGAACTTGACCGGCTTGGCGGTGAGTTGTTTGCCCCATTGCTTGATGATCACCTTGGCGGTGAGGGTGTAGCGGCCGGCCTGCTCAAGCGCATAATACGGGGCGATATCGACCTCCTTTGTGGCGCGGATGGAGGACTCGACGGTGAAGCGCCCCTTCACGGGCGGCGGGTCGGCAATGGGCGCGATTTCCTCCCCGGTCTCGGACTCGAGCTGGAACTGCAGCCAATGGTCGTCCTCGCCGAACAACAGCGTTTGGCCGGAGAAATTGACGATCTTGAGCTTGGCCAACAGCGATTCGCGCGGGAGAAACCGGTTCTTCCCCAACTCAACCGTCACCGTCACCTGCGCCTGCACGCTCGCTGCCAACACCGGCAACAACAGCCACACGGCGGCTGCACGCCAAAATTTAACGGGAACCGTGACGGCAGCGTTTTCAGTGTAAGTCAAGTTCATCTCGGAAAGCCTGATGCTTGGCCAGGCGCAATTGATCAAAAAGAAAACTGCCTGACGTGGGACTTGCGCTTGAGCCGCTCGAACCACTTGTCCTCTCGGGCCTGTTGCTCGGCCTCCAGCAGGGTTTGCTCGATCTGCCCGCGAACCTCGGCGAGGCTCTTGAGCTTGGCCTGGCTTATCTCCTCGCAGCGCAAAATAAAGCATCCCTGGGGCGTCGCCACCACGGGACTGAACTGCCCCTGGCCAAGCGCGAAGGCGGCCTTTTCCAGCGCCGGAGCCAGAATCCCCCGCTGGATCCACTCCTCCCGCAGCCCTCCGGTGGCGCGGTTTTGATCGGAGTAAATCGAGGCGACCCCGGCAAAGGAGTCGCCCGTCTGCAGGACCCGGTGGATCTCGTCGGCCAGCTTGCGGGTGTCTTCCGCGTCGCCGTGCTTTTTGGCATCGAGAAATATGATCCGGAGCCGAATCTCGACGCCGGAGCGAAACTTGTCCTTGTTGGCCACATAATATTCCTCGATCTGCCTCGGGGAGATGACGATGTTCGCCTTGGAAATGAACTGGCCGCGCATGACCATCTGGATGATCTTCTCGCGCTGTAACCGGGCAAACTCCTCGTAGGTCATGTCACTTTGCTGGAGGGACTTGATGAGCGTTACCCGGTTGCCGTACTCGGCGCGGATGTCCTCCAGAATGCGCTGCTCGATGATGGACTCGGGCAGCTTGTAGTCCTTCTCCTGATACTCGCGCAGCACCAGCTCGCGGCGGATCAATGCCTCGAGTGTGTAGGCCTGAAGCTGCGTATATTTCTGGCCATAAAGCTGCGGCTGGCGGGCGTACTGGCGGCGCAACAGGTCGGCCTCACGCCTCATGGCATCGATCACCATTTGGCGGGTGATGATCTTGTCGTTCACCTCGGCGACAATGCCGTTGCGGCGGACGGGCGGCGCCTGTCCCACTGCCTCGCACGCGAGCAGCACGGCGGCACAGGCAACGAGTAATCGGCTCAGGATCCTTTTCATCGGCGGCACGGATGCTAGGCCCGCCGAGCAAGGCGGGTCAAGCGGCGTCAACCTTCTCGCACCGATTCTGCCAGCGCTGCCTCCATGGCATCCTCGAAAAAGAACCGCTCCCCGCCAAACGCCGGTTGCAGCTCCGACAACCAAGTGGCCTTGGAATCGTACTTCGCAAAAAAGAGCCGATTGGCCCAGCCGGGTTCGCGGCCCTGCAGGAATTTCAGCACAAACACCTTCTCACCGGCCACCTCGGTGATGCCGTCGACCAGCACCTTGCCCGGCATTGCGGACATGGACGGACCGCGCACGGTGCGGCACAGGCCGGCCACCTGGCTGTACGCCTCGGTGAACACCTTGTACGCCCGGGCCAGCGGCACCTCGAAGTAGGCTCTGGCCCCGGTGTTGCGCTCCACGAACATGTAGTACGGCACCATGCCCAGCCGCACCTGCCGCCGCCAAAGCTGCGCCCAGACGTTGGCGTTGGCGTTGACCTTGCGGATGAGCGGTGCCTGGCAGCGGATCACCGCACCGGCGTTAAGTACCCGCTCGATCGCGTGCCGGGCCACCTTTGGCTCCAGCTCTCGCGAGTGGCTTGAGTGCGCCATCAGCGCGAAATGCTTGCCGGCCGCCTTGACCTCCCCCACCAGCCGCAAAAAGTCGTCCGCGTCCTCCCCCTCGGTAAAGCGGTGCGGCCAGTAGGCGAGCGCCTTGGTGCCGATGCGGATGCTGTGCAGGTTCGGCAGCCTCGCCGCCAGCAACGGCTCGATGTATCGGCGCAGCACCGGCGTCTTCATCACCATCGGGTCACCGCCGGTGATCAGCACGCTGCTCACCTGCGGATTGTCCCGCACGTAACGCACCAACTGTCCGGCCTCCCTGCTGGCGAACTTCAGGTCGGTGTCGCCGATGAATTGCGCCCAGCGGAAACAGTAGCTGCAGTAGGCGTGGCAGGTCTGCCCCTGGCTCGGGAAGAACAAAACCGTTTCCTGATACTTGTGCTGTATCCCGGCCACCACTTCACCATCGAGCCGGGGCACGTTCAGCTCCATCTGTCCCGCGGGATGCGGGTTGAGACGCCCGCGGATCTCATCCGCCGCCAGCTTGATCTCCGCCTCGGGGGCGCCCTTGACCACCAAATCGCGCACGCGCCGGAAATCCTCCTCCTCGAGCATGCCGCGTTGCGGGAAGGTCAGTTGAAAAATCGGGTCGTTCGGCACGCCCTCGGGATCGATCAGGTGCTCGATCACGTAGTCGTTGACGCGAAACGGCAGCACCGCCGACACCGCCTGCATGTCAGTCAACTGGTCACGATTGAACCGCAGTTTCTCCGCGATCCGCGGAAGATCCCGCCGGGTGTTCGCCTTGAATTTTGTCATAACGGTTGCTTCACGGGTTGTCGTATCGCCGCCCATTCCGCAGGCGGCTTGGCCAAAAGCCCTTAATTCATTCGGTCCTCCATGCTAACACAACCCGACAAAAAGGAAAGTCCAACGTTTTGGGCCGTTTATTAATGAAAATCGCCCTGCCAAGCGCAGCTTTGGCCTTGCCCCGCCAAGCTGCGGCGTTACATTTCCGGCCCGTTCACAATGATGCTCTTCCGACCACTGACGTTGCTCTGCCTCGCCGCCGTATTTGCGGCTCCGTGCGGTTTGCCCTTGGCCAAGTCCGCTGACGGCCCGATCCGTGTGCTCTTCCTCGGCCACGAAAGTGAACATCACAACTCCAACCTATACTACCCGATGCTCTCCCGCGCGCTTGGCCGCGATGCGATTTATTTCGACTACGTGACCTCCGTCGAGGAAGCGCTCGGCGATGCCACGCGCTTGGCCCAGTTCGACGCCCTGCTGCTCTATGCGAACCACGGCAGGATCGAGCCCCACCAATGGACCAACCTGAAGAACTATGTCGAGAACGGCGGCGGCTTCGTGCCGGTGCATTGCGCGTGCGCGTGCTTCGCCAACGAGCCGGGCTTTGACCAGCTGGTCGGCGGTCGCTTCAAGAGTCACAAAAGCGCAGAGTTCGCCGCCAGGATCGTGAAGCCGAATCACCCCGCACTGAAGGACGTGAAGGAATTCACCGCTTGGGACGAAACTTATTTTCACAAGAACCACAACACGAAGAACCGCACGGTGCTGATGGTTCGCGAGGCGATGAAGGGCGATCCACACACCAAGCCCGAGCCGTGGACGTGGGTGCGCACGCAGGGCAAAGGCCGCGTCTTTTACACCGCCTCAGGCCACGACCAACGCGTGTGGAGCAACGCCGGTTTTCATCAACTGCTCAAGAGCGGCATTCTTTGGGCCGTCGGCGACAAGGCCCGCAAACGCTACGACAACTTCCTTGCGAGTCGTGCCCCGCTTCAATACGAAAAGCGCGGCAACATCCCGAACTACGAGCGCCGCCCCGAACCGCTCCCCTACCAACTGCCACTCCCGCCGGAGGAGAGCATGAAATACACGCAGGTGCCGATCGGCTTCCGTATGGAGCTGTTCGCCGCCGAGCCGAATGTCATCAACCCAATCTACATGACGTGGGATGAGCGCGGCCGGCTGTGGGTCGTCGAGTCGGTCGACTACCCGAACGAATTCAAGGCCGGCCGCAAAGGCAACGACCGCATCAAGATTTGCGAAGACACCAACGGCGACGGCAGGGCCGACAAGTTCACCGTCTTCGCCGACGGCTTTAACATCACGACCTCGATGACTTTTTCCCGGGGCGGCATCATTCTCGCGCACGCGCCGGAGTTTTATTTCCTCAAAGACACCAACAGCGACGACAAGGCGGACGTCCGCGAGGTGCTCTTCTCCGGCTGGGGCGTGGGCGACACGCACGCTGGCCCGAGCAATCTGCGCTACGGTTTTGACAACTGGATTTACGGCACGGTCGGCTATGCTCGTTTCAACGGCACGATCAACGGCGAGAAACACAACTTCGGCATGGGTGTGTTCCGCTTCAGGTCGGACGGCTCCGACATCGAGTTTCTGCACCAGTTCAACAACAACACCTGGGGAATGGGCTTCAACACCGCCGGCGATGTCTTTGGCTCCACCGCCAACAACAACCCGACGTTTTTCGGAGGCATCCCGGCGACCGTTTACGGCAACGACAAAAAGATGAGCGCAAAAATGATCGCTGATTCGCGCTCCTTCCATCCCATCACACCGAATATCCGCCAAGTGGACGCCTTCAACGCCTACACCGCCGGCTGCGGACACGCCTTCGCCACCTCGGCGGCGTTCCCGAAAAAATACCGAAACGGCACTGCGTTCGTTTGCGGCCCGACCGGCAACCTGCTGGGAACCTATCGCATGGAGAAAAAAGGCGCCGGTTACATCGCCAAAAACAGTTTCAGCTTCGTCGCCAGTGCCGATGAATGGTTCTCACCCATCGTCGCCGAGGTCGGCCCGGACGGTCACCTCTGGATCGCCGACTGGTACAACTTCATCATCCAGCATAACCCCACCCCAAGCGTCGGCCGCGGCGGCTACGCCGCCCAACGCGGTCGGGGCAATGCGCATGTCAACCCCAACCGGGACCGGCAACACGGCCGCATTTACCGCGTGATTTGGGACGGTGCACCGAAGTCAAAAATCAAGTCCTTGGCCAAAGCCAAAACCAAGCAGCTCGTCGCCGCGCTAGACAGTGACAACCTGTTCTGGCGTCAAACCGCTCAACGCCTCCTGGTCGAAGGTAGTCACAAGAACGCCATTCCGACCCTGCGCAAACGAGCGCTTGGCCAAGGCGCTGGCGCCATCCACGCCCTATGGGCACTGGAGGGGCTCGGCGCACTCGATGCCGAAACCAAGCGCACAATACTCATCAGCACCGACCCGGCCGTCAAACGCAACGTTATCCGAGCGCTTGGCCAATCGAAGGACGACGAACAGTTGCTCTACGACAGTGCCACTTTGGCTGATGCAGATCTGCACGTGCGCCTGGCCGCGTTCGTCAAGCTCGCCCAGTTCCCCGAATCGAAAACGCATCAACGAGCTGCCACTGTTTTGTCGCAGGACAAAATCAACGCCGAAGATGAGTGGCTCAAGCTCGCGCTCAGCGCGACCGGTGCCGACCAGACCAACATCGTCGGCTACGAACGCGGCTCCAACCTCCTGGCCAACGCCTCATTCGAAAAAGCCGAAGGCACACTGCCTGCCGGCTGGAAAGTACGCACCTACAGTGCCAAGGGCTCCGACGTCGAACACTCAATCGAAACCCGCGGGGCCTATGTGCATAGCGGCAAGTCGTCGGTGAAGATTCGCTCCGGCAACGGCCACGACACCAGTGTCTACACCCCGGTCAACCTGAAGTCCGGCACCAAGTACGCGCTCAGTGCTTGGATCAAAACCGATGGCATAAGCGGCGCACATGGCGCGCTACTGAACATTCACGAGTTGCAGCACAAAGCCAAAACCAAGGCGCTGCAAAAGACCACCGACTGGCAAAAGGTCGAGATCGTTTTCGACAACACACAGGCCGGCCCGCTCACCATCAACTGCCTTTTTGGCGGCTGGGGCCAATCCAATGGAACCGCCTGGTTTGACGACCTGTCGCTGCAGGAAGTGAAACCGATCTACAAAAAATCAACCGAACAAAAAGAGATCACCGGCTTGGCCAAGCGTGGTGAGGACATCTTCCACAAACACGCCGTCGCCTCCTGCATCCGCTGCCACAAGGTCGAAAATGAAGGGGGCATCATTGGCCCAGCGCTGGACGGCATTGCCAGCCGTAAAGATCGCGACTATCTCCACCGCGCGCTGATCAACCCCACCGCTGAGTTGGCTGAGGGATTCGACAAACTCGGCGCCAGCCCCATGCCTCCGATGAACATCCTGCTAAACGAACAACAAATGGCCGACGTCATGGCCTACCTCATGACACTGAAGTAGATAAATTGGGTAAATGTTTGACTAAGCGCTGGGTTACTTGCGTTGATAAACACGGACCCAGTCTACATCCATTTGCACTGGAAATCTGGTCGCACTTGTCGGAGGACCGGGTAGATTGCCACCAACGGCAACATTAAGGATCAGATGGAAGCGTTGATCGAAAGGCGCAGGAAATTTTGCGCCCTCGGTACTCCAACGTTTTTGGGTCTGCCAATGGATTCCATCGACATACCAGCGCACCTCACCCTTCTCCCACTCGAACGCGAAGGTGTGAAAATTATCGCCGAACGTGCCTTTCGCCAGCTTGTAGTCCTTGCGTGTATGGCGATTGTTTGGCCACTTGCCGCCGTATTGCAGCGAACCTAGATATTCGGATGGTTTGTGTCCGACAAGTTCCATGATATCGATCTCGCCGCTTGCTGCCCAAGTGCCGTATTTTTCATCGGTCGGCAGCATCCAGATAGCAGGCCATATGCCACGACCGAGTGGAAGCTTGGCCCGAACCTCGATGCGACCATAGAGCCAGTCGCCCCGGTGCTTGGTACGCAATCGCGCTGAACTGTACTCGCGCTGGGTTCCCTGGATGTTGTGGTTGTCCTTGTGAGCTTCGATGATCAGTTTCCCGTTCTCAACGCGAACATTCTTCGGACGATCGGTATAAAGCTGAAGCTCGTTGTTGCCACCGCCGAATGAATTCACCTCCACGCTCCACTTGTTGTAGTCAAGTTGTCCGCCATCGAACTCGTCAGACCAAACCAACTTCCAGTCCTCCGATCGAAGATCGATGGCGACACATGCAAAGATAATGACTAGCCAATGCATTGGAGAGATGCATCAATGTTATGGACTGTAAAAGCCCCTTAATTCACTTTGCCCGATTGGCCAAGCGGACAGCAATCACGCAATCACGTCCTGAATCACCCGGCCGTGCACGTCGGTAAGGCGCAGGTCACGGCCGCCGTGGCGGTAGGTCAACTCCTCGTGATCCATGCCCATCAAGTGCAGCACCGTCGCCCACAGGTCATAGATGTCGCACTTGTTCACGATGACGTGGTAGCCAAGTTCGTCGGTCGCGCCGTAAATGGTGCCACCCTTCACGCCGCCGCCGGCCAGCCAGATGGTGTAGCCGTACGGGTTGTGGTCACGGCCGTTGGTACCCTGCGAAAACGGCGTACGGCCAAATTCACTCCCCCAGATCACCAGCGTGTCATCAAGCAACCCACGCACCTTTAGATCTTTGATCAGGCCACCAATCGGCTGATCGACCTGCCTCGCCATGTTCGAGTGGCCATTCTTAAGATTGCCATGTTGGTCCCACGGGTTTGGTGCCTGGCCACCGCCCATTTTTTCAGGCAAACAACTCAACTCGACAAACCTCACCCCGCGCTCCACCAACCGGCGTGCCAGCAACGCCTGCCGCCCATAAGCCGCTGTCACACCGTTGGGCGAATCCATGCCGTACAGTTTTTTTGTGGCAGCCGTCTCGCCGCGCAAGTCGCACAACTCCGGCACGGATGCCTGCATCAAGTACGCCGTCTCATAGTTTTGCACTGCCGCCTCAATGTCGTTGTTACCGCCGATGCGTTGAACAAACTCCCGGTCGAGGCCCTTTACAAAATCCAGCCGCACACGCTGTGCCGCACTCGTCTCGGGCGACTGTATGTTCCGCACTGCCGGAGTCTTGTCCCCCACGATGATGGACGCCTGGTTCTCCGCCGGTAAAAAACCGTTGCTGAACAATCCCACGCCACCATGAGGCACTGCCGCCCCGCCGGACTGCAGCACGACGAAGCCGGGCAAGTTCTGGTTCTCCGAGCCCAGTCCGTACGACACCCAGGCGCCGGCCGCCGGCTGCCCCATGAACGGCACTGCCGTGTGAAAGGCGTAGTTGCCCTGCGCATGCTCGCTGACCTTGCTGGTCATGGAGCGAATGATGGCTAACTCATCGACCGACTCCGCAACATGCGGGAACAGGCTGCTGACCGGGATGCCGCTCTGCCCGTACTGCCGGAACTCAAACGGCGAAGCCATCACATTGCCGTTGTTGTTGAACTGAGTACGCAGGATTTCCACCGGCATCGGCTTGCCGTGCAGATAGCGCAGACTCGGTTTTGGATCGAACGTGTCCAGATGCGACGCCCCGCCCGACATGTAACAAAGGATCACACGCTTCGCGCGCGGCCTGAAGTGGGACTTCCGGGTGGTGTAGGCAAGCGAGCGATTAGCCATCAGCCCCTGAAGCGCCATCAGGCCAAAACCACTCGAGCACCGCGCCAACATCTCGCGCCTCGTGAGTATTTTTTTAGCATTCATGGTTTTCCTCTGCGTTTCATCATTGCAAATAAATGAACTCCTTCAAGCTGAACATCGCCTGGGCCAAATCCTGCCACGGGTCTTGTGGTGCGGCTCCGGCTTCTTCCAGTGCTGCAGCCCGTTGATTCAATTTGGTCAACTCCGAGTTTAACTCAGCAACTTGCCTTCGCTGCGGCCCGGTCATGCCGGCAAGCAGATCACGCTCAGCAACGTAATTCGGGTTGCCGCCGAAGGAAGCCTTCACTTCGCCCAACTCCAGTGCGCGGTCGTACAGGCGAGCCTTCAAAAGTTTTCCGGCCAGCATGCGGTTGTCGTCCGCGCCCGTGCCATGGCGCAGACCAAGCAGCACCTCCGAGTTGTCGGCAGCGAACGGTTGCAACCCGGTTTTGTAGCTGCGGCCATAAGGCTCTCCGTTGCGGTAGCCGATGATCGTGCCATCGGCCCGGTACACGACTGCCACATGCACCGGCTGATCCTTGGCCTCCTTTTCAGCCGAGCCGTTGAAATCCTTCGTGCGGTTAAACGTATTGCTGCCAGCCAGCCAGTGTTGCGATTTCTTTTCGGCAAAAACAATGGCGTCAAACGTGTTGCCATCCCGTGTCTGCACCGCCATCACTCCGCCGCCGCGCTGGTCGAGGGTGTTCAACAGCACCCACGCCTCGAGTGTCTTTGCGCGAAGCGGCTTGGCTAGGGGCACGCTTCGGGCGTACGCCGTACGTCCATTCAAAACCAACATGCCACCGGCCACTTTGGCACCCCCTTCGAGTGACAGGTGAGCTTGGCCAATCTGATCCTCTACGCCAATGCTGAAGTCCCACGAGACAAATGGCTTGGGGCCGTTAGGCGTTGTTTGGCCACCCTCGCTTCGCCTGGCTATGAGGCGTTGACGCACCGGCTCGCGAATGGCCGCCAACTTTGCCTGCACATCCGCAATCTGTCTGCGCGACATGCCCAACTCTTTCCCGGCCAAACGCTGCCTTTGGGCCGAGTCTTCGATGTACGCCTTGGCACTGGCCAACTCCTGCGTCGTCGCCGCCCGACTCAACGCGAGCTGGAACATATGCGAGAGCCGCTCAGTGTCGTCGCCACGAACGCGCTTGGCCAGACGCTTGGCCGACCGGATGACGAAGGGTGAGTTCATCATCGCAAGTGACTGCTCGGGAACGTTGGTTTCGTTGCGACTCCCCTGGGTGCTGGTGGGCACCGGCGCATCAAAAATGGACAGGAAAGGGTCGAGCCGATTGCGAATGATGGAAACATAAACGCTCCGGTGACTGGAGTCGCCTCTCTCCGAACCCCGCACCGGTGTACGATCAAGCGAGCCGCTGGCCAGCAACACGGCATCACGAATCGCCTCGGCTCCGAGCCGGCGAATGTGGGCGCGTGTCAGCAGCCGATTTTCCGGGTCGGCTTCACGCACCGCTGCGGAACCCTCAATACTGAGCTGGAACGTGCGTGTGAGCGCCAGTTCGCGAATGAGTTTTTTGAGCGACCACTCTTCCGCGATGAAACGACTGGCCAAGTAGTCGAGCAACCCGGGGTGTGTCGGCTCCTTTCCCAGCCGGCCAAAGTTGTCCGGCGTGGCGACGAGCCCGCGGCCGAACACGTGATGCCAAACACGGTTTACGATCACCCTTGCCGTCAGTGGATTGTCCGGATGCAGCATCGCCTCAGCCAAGTCAAGCCTGCCAGATTGTTTCGTTTGAAACGGCTTGGCGTTGATTACCTCGAGGAAACGGCGCGGCACCGGCTTACCCAACTGCTTGTGATTGCCCCGGATAAACAATGGCCGGTCCTTGGCCTCCGCTTCGATCACACCCGGCGCACGTTGCGGCACCGGCACGGCAGCCTCGAGCTGCCGATACTCCTCCACCAGCAATGCGACCGCGGGCACGTCAGCAGCCGAGTTGGGCAGCAAACCACTTCGGACAAAATGGCCAAGGAAATTGGCCTGCTCATCGGTCATGTCGTTGTGCTGCCAGGACCGGATGCTGTCGCGAATTGCGAACGCGTAATTCTTGGTCAAACCTTCAAGGTTGTCCGGGCTGCCCTGGTCAAACAGCGGAGCAACAAACTCAGCCGGCTCATCGCGCGGGGCCGGCTGTCCCTCCTCAATCACGATGACATCGGTTACGCCAAACCATGAGTTCGGCTTGTTCACGGCAAGTGTAGCCTGATCCCCCGCCGTGGTGACCTCCAGATGCACGTCGTCGCCCTGCCAGTACTTGATGCTCCACGATTGCCAGCGCCACTTGCCATCATTGAGTCGCGTGACCGGATAAACAGTTCCGCTCCGCGTGTAATTTTGCACCACATAACGCGCCATGACATCTCCACCGCCGATGACGCGCACAAAAAGGGACTGCCGGGGTCCCACTCGAAATGACGGTGAACCAAGCACCCCCACATGTTTGTCCGAAAGCAGATGCGAATAAACGCCAGCGGGCAGGATGTCGTCCACGATTCGATCACCACTCGGCAGCACGCGAAAGACGCCGGGCTTGGCCACCGTGCCATCCAATCCGTTGCCATCGAGAATCCAACGGCTTAGTGAGTCGTTGTCCTTACCAAACCGCCAGCGCTGGGCATATTTGCGTTTGCGTTGACCATCCAGCGCCTTCCTGCTATTGGCGAAATCGTCAGCGAGTTGCTTCCATTTTTCGCGAAACCCTTCGCCCTTGACCCGGCGCAGTTTGTTCCACGCATGCAATGGATTTTTGTTCTCCTTGGCATTGTCGATGGCCTTCTGCCAGCGACCGCTTGGCTTGCCCAACAGCTCAGTTAGCCTGGTTATTTCGGCCAGCCACTGCTCGGCGAGCGCGGCTCGGATCTTCGGCTTTAGCCTGCCCAAGGCGACCTTGTTGGTTTCCTGCCGGGCAGGGGTGTCGACATTGACAGTTGCCGGCCGGCAACTGGTCATGATGCCGTATAGGGCGTAGTAGTCCTGCTGGCTGATGGGATCAAACTTGTGGTTGTGACAACGTGTGCACGAAACGGTGATACCCAGGAAAGCCTTGGTGGTGACATCGATCTGATTCTCCGTGGTGCGCGTGAGTTCCTCAAGTGCATCAGTCGGGGCGAAGCCCTGCAGCACAAAGCGGTAATGCGCCGGGCCAATGGCCGACTCGTTAAGGCCAAGTTTCTCGTTGAGCCGCGGCTTGGCCAGCAGATCACCGGCGATGTGCTCGCGTAGCAGTTGATTATACGGGACATCAGCATTCAGCGCGCGGATGAGATAGTTACGGTACTGGTTGGCGTGCGGGATGCGCGGATCACCCTCGCTCCCAAGCGACTCGGCGTAGCGCACCCAGTCCATCCAATGCCTCGCCCAGCGCTCGCCAAAGTGCGGCGAGGTAATCAACCGCTCAACAGCCGCCGCAATGGCGGCCCGGCGATTGCGTCCTGCCGCCTGCACAAACGACGCGCTTTCCTCCGGAGTGGGTGGAAGGCCGGTCAATACGAATGACAAACGGCGAATTAGCACCTGCGATTCGGCATCGACCGCTGGAGAGAATCCCCCATCCTCCCATGCAGCCTGAATAAATTTGTCGATATCGGTCTGCGCCCAATCGCCCTTCACACTCGGAGGCGCAGGAGAACGGATCGGCCGAAAACTCCACCACTGCTTGCGCTGCCCGCGGATGGACTCCCACGAAGTGACCTTTGCAATGTCCTCCCTGCTGGGCTGCTTGGCACGCGGATCGGGCGCACCCATCGCGATCCATTTCTCGAAATTGGCGATCACCTCTGACGACAATTTTGGACCATCCTTGGGCATTTTAAGCTCCTTGTTCTTGTGCCGGATTGCGCGAAGCAACAGGCTCTCGCCCGGCTTGCTGGCAACAATCACCGGTCCGCTCTCACCGCCCCTGGCAAAGCCGCCCCGCCAATCCAACGCCAGACCGCCCTTGGTCTTGTCGCCGCTGTTATGACACTCGTAACAACGTTCAGCCAGCACCGGCCGGATGTGTTTCTCAAAAAATGCCACCGGCTCAGTCGATGGCACAGCCACCGCCGAGGTTGTCATGACTCCGACGCAAAGTACGCCGATCTTGAAGAAGTGTGCCATCGCTGCGAATTAAATGTCAGTCCGGAAAAATGCGCAACCGCAAATTGCCCCACCCCGGTTACTCGGTGGCCCGGAGGTGCGCTTGATCAAGCCGCCTCATTGCAGGGCCGCCTCGACGGCTTGCATCATCGGTCGATGGGCATCGGGACGCACCCAAAGCCAGTCGTGCGAGACGTTGAATCCTTCGCCCGTAATTTGCCGAGTCGGGATGTAACCGGGCGCGCACTCGCCGTAGCCAAGCATCATCAGGAACAAATCGGGCTGTAACTTTTGCGCCTGAAGCGAGTAGCCGACAAACGTTTCCCCCGGCATCAACACCACTCGCGCCGCACCAAGATCGAGCACCGGCACATCCAGCACATGGCCAGCCTTGACACGCTTGTGCCAACTCAACCCAAGCGCCGCCTTGACGCGCTCGAACGGGGAACTGCCCGGCGCAGTCAACTTGCGCTCGAGATCCTCCGGCTTGAAGCCGTCCCCCACTCGCGCCTCCAGTCGCAGTGGCACAGACCTCCAGTCCGCCTGCGTCAGCAGGATGCGATGGGTGTCAACCCAGGCGGATTCCATCGCCTCAACCAGTCGCCCGGTCAGGCTCACCCGACTGGTCGGCGAACCGTCGTTGTATTTGCCGGCGGTCACGTCGCCCGCACAACCCGACGCGTAAACAGCGTGCACGTCAGGGTGCGCCCTTTGCCAGCGTGCCCGTGCCAAGCCGACAAAGTCGCTCGAGACCTCGCCGCCGCCGTAGTACGACATTGGATGCGTGGCGTAGCTCATCAGCGCCGCCACCGGCCGGTCTTCCGCCCAAAAACTCAGCGTCCGCAGCCAGGGGTCAATTTCGCCATCCGGAAACTCGCGATAAGCCGGATTGCCCCCGCCGTTGCTGCCCCGGCCAAAGTGGATGCGACCGTCCGGCTCAACAAACCGGCGATTCGACGCGATGCGCTCCACCATCGCCTGTCCCATCCCGAAGTGCGTGACAAGCACCGCGTTTTTCAAACCGGTACGGAGTGACTCGGCGGTTTTTTGCACCATGCGCTCGTGGTAATCCAAGTCGATCAACTGCACCCCGGCGCCCCGGGCTTGCAGGATGCGCTCCGCCTCCAAGTCGGCCAACGGGGCGTCGTGCTGGTGGACACTCGTCACCATGACACGATTCGGCGTGGTACCAGCCGCCTTGGCCAAGACCTCGCGCCAGCGGTCATGGGCATCGTTGCGGATTTCGCACCAGTCCACGGCAACGAGCACCATTACCCCGCTCTCCTCGCCGAGTACAAAGCCGCGCGCGAACAATGAGTCGGCAATCGTCCGGGCCGTTTTGCCACCAAACAACGGATGCCCAAGCGGCGGAGTGATTTCCGCAGAAAAAGTGGCCAAGCGCATCGCCGACTGGGCTTCCTGTGCAGCCAGGCTGCCACCCACGGCCAAAGCCAAAAGCAGGCGTTGCCCAAGCGATGTGAAACAACTTTTATTTCTGCTCATGATTTGGAGTCACTTGGCCAAGCGAACGATGGATGAGGCGTAGCCAAGACGGCTGTGCCACGGCCCGTCCTTCCATTCATGACTGAAAAACCGCGCACACACCCAGCGGATTTTTCGTGTCGAATCCGCCTGGCTGGCCAGCACTTTGTCCGACAGGATGGTTTCGTTGAGCGTCGATGCATCCTGCGCCTGCACTGCCGTGAGCGGATAATGCAGAAACGATTCAGCAGCCATCGCCATCGAAATGCTGACTCCGATCAAAATAATTGTAAGGGATCGATGCATCGCAACTGATTAAATGGCAGCCGCAATAAATCCACAACTGTAAAGGTCAGGTAGCGACGAATGAGGCGAGGACTTTACGGATGCCCTTGAAGGTGCGGCGGCCGTGCATGGCAACGTAATTGTCAACCAAGGCAAGATCGCCGGCCTGCCACGGGATGTCTAAAGTGAGTTCGTCGGCGAGGGCACTGGCAACGGCCACTTCCGCCGGATCGAGCGGCGTGTCATCGCCGAAGGTGATCGCCTTGGCCGGGTCGTTGCGGGTGTCTTTCCAGCCGTAAAACGCGGCGATGAGCTGGTTAAAAAAACTCGTTCGCCCGCCGCCGAGATTGCGCACGGCGGGGAGCACCGGCGTGGTGGCTCGGAGGTCGCCGTTGGCCTGCCATTCCCACGAGTAGCCCAGCTTGGCCAGGCGCGCCTCGGCGGCTTCGCGGCTGTCCTCGCTGAAGGTGCTTTGCCAACTGCGCCCCATGCCGGACGACTCGTCGGCTTTATCCGGCATGACGTTGGAATACTTCAAGCCCTTGATCCGGCAGGCGGCGGCAAAGCCGGGCCGTTGTTCGCGCAGGCGTTCCCACAGAATATCGGAGCGGCAAACCGGCGTCGCGCCGCCCTCATCGGCTGCCGTCTGGCAGAAGAAAAACAGCATGCTCGGATAGATCGGCGTCTGCGCCATTTCGTGGTGCAGAAAAATGGTGATATCCGACGGCGCCTCGTTGGCAGAAAAAACTCGCGGTGTGAAGTTGATGCGATAGGCATTGGAGAGCGATTCCTCGTAGGAGAAATTCGGCAAGTCAAATGCAGTCACGATTGCGTCAAAATCCTCCGGCTTGGCTATCGGCAGCCCGCGAACCAAAACGGCTCCGTGTTCAAAGGCCGCTTTGGATAATTCACCAGCAACTCCCCCCGCCCACTCGCAACCTTCCGACAGGGAACCTTCCGGCGCCTTGATCGCCAATGGAAACGGCTTCCCGCCGTACTCGTGCTGCCCTGGAATGGCGATGGGATTCATCACGTCAAAAACGATAGCGCTCGGCTTCCTCGTAAGGCTTCATTGCCTCAACCTCTTTCCCCGAGCGCACGGCGTAATCCTTCATAAACTGTTCAAGCGCTTCGGGCGAATCACGATGATCGAACGCGTCCAATGCAAAATCGTTGTGCTTCACCATCCACGACCGAAGTTTTTGCCGGAGGCTCAAAAGCGCTTCATTGCCCGACTTGGAAGCCGTCTCTCGCTGTTTGTTCGGAAGCAAGTTTTCGAGACAGAACGGATCCTTTCCGAGATCGTAGAATTCCTCAACCGTTCGGTATTCGAAATGATGCACGCGCTTGGCCAAGCCGGAGTTCTTCTCTCCCTTCCTCTTCATCGCCCGATACGTCAACCCTGCCATCGGCGCGGCCCGATACGCGCGTTTGCCATTGGACCATGCGTTAAAAATGTAGGTATGATTTTTTGTGATGATCGACCGCATCGGATATGGATTGCGGCCGTGGATATGATGAAACTGCGCGAAAACGGCGCCGCGACCACTCTGCTTTTCTCCCTTCAACAACGGAAAAAACGAACGGCCATCCAACATCTCTGGCAGCGGCAAATCGACCACCTCAAGCAGCGTCGGCAACAAGTCAACCGTCGAAACCATATGATCGCGATCAACTTGTTGTTTTTGAATTTGCTTTGGCCAACGAATGATCAACGGCGTGCGGGTGCTTTCCACATAACAATTCGTTTTGGCGAACGGCGCTGACATTCCGTGATCCGAAAGGAATACGACAACGGTGTCGTCGATGTTTTTCGTTTTGGCCAGCTCTGAAAGAATCGTCCCCACCATGTCATCCAGTCGCCTTGCCGAGGTGCAGTACCCTGCCATCTCCTTTCGCACATCCGGAATGTCAGGAAGGAATCCCGGCACCTTCACTTCTTTGGGTTTGTAAGTGCGCGACGATTTCGTTCGCTCAAAATGTGGTGCACCAGATTTCCCACCACCGTAGGGCCGGTGCGGGTCGTGCGAACTCGCCATCAAAAAAAACGGCTGCTGCGCCACTTTGGCTATATGAAAAAACGACTTGGCGAATCGCCGATAAACCTCCGGATCGCGGCCCCAACGATTTTCATCGCCCGTCCCCTGCCAACGGTAATTGACTGACCAATGAAAAATACCCTGCTGCCGCAGCGGCTTCCCAATCGTCCCGCAGAGATACCCTTCCTCACTGAGAATCGCAGGCAGAGTCGGCGTGCCGGGATGAATCCGCTGGAATCCCTCCGCGCCGTTGTTGTGTGAATACAACCCCGTAAGCATCACACTCCGGGAAGGCGTGCAAACCGCGATGTTTACATACGCGTGCTCAAACCGAATTCCTTCCGATGCCAGGCGATCGATGTTCGGCGTGATTTCCGGGCCGGCGCCGCCGAAGCAGCCGGGCGTGTCCCAGTTCATGTCGTCCGCAACGATCATCACGATGTTGGGACGCTTGATCGGCGCCTTCTGCTGCGCCCAGACAGTGACACCCAAACCAAGCGCACCGATCGCGCAGACAAGAAATCGAACGGAAAAAATCATGCGGTCAACAGCTTGGCCAAGCGCTTGGCCAACAACAAGTGGATAAAGTTCACCAAGCCATGTGTGTCAGGGACTCCGCACACCCCACCAATAACACGGCTGTGTCGATTGCTGCGAGTAGTGCTTTCTTGGTGAGTTGACAATCACACCGATAAGAGCAGTTACCAAGGCGTTTTAACTGTTGCCGCAAAGCCACTCAGCCTCAAAAATTGAGGGTTGATGGCTGAACCTCAATCATACGAGCCTGTCAGCCGGAGGGGCAATCGGTGCTTCACCCGGGCTTTACTGTGAGGACGATTGCGACTAGTTCTGGTTTGTGATGTTCCACACGACGAGGTCTGAGAAATTCCAGTCATAGAGATTTGTTGACTGAGTATAATAAATAATCACAGATGACCTTACTTGCCATACATACCATCCGCTCCATCGCAAGAACGATCGCGCTACTCGTCTTCAGCCTCTGCGCTTTCCCAACCGCGCACGGCGTCCTCCACATCACGGAATTTATGGCTGATAATGGTGGCTCGCGCCTTGACAGCGATGGCGACGCCTCCGACTGGATCGAGATCTTCAATTCCGGGCCGGATACCGCTGACCTCGACGGCTGTTTCCTCACCGACGAGGAAGGCGACATGACCAAGTGGCAAATCCCCGCCGTTCAGCTCCCCGCAGGCGGATTCCTGCTGGTCTTCGCCTCGGGGAAAAACCGCAGCGGCGCCGGCTCTGAGTTACACACGAATTTCAACATTGCCAAGGCCGGGGAATATCTCGCGCTCGTTGCCCACGACGGTTCAACTGTAATCGCCGAATTCGGATCCGCCACAAGCCCGTTGCCGGCCCAGTTCGAGGATATTTCCTATGGTCTCATGCAAACAGGCAACACGAAAGCGACAGTCCTTATCCCAAGTGGAACCCCCGCAAAGGCGCTTGTGCCGGCGGACGGATCTCTCGGCAAGACCTGGACCAGGATCGGGTTCGATGACGCAGCCTGGAATAAAGTCGCAACCGGCGTCGGCTATGACGAAAACAGCACATACATCCCGGAGTTCGGCGCTGGCGGCAACCTCGGCAACAGACTGAACAACGTCAACACAAGCCTTTACCTCCGTGTCCTTTTCGATGTGGCCGACGCCCCTGCGATCTCGAAGCTCACCTTGAAGATGAAATATGACGACGGCTTTGCCACTTACCTCAATGGCGTTCGCGTGGCCGTTTCAAACTCCCCGGCATCGACAATCTGGAACTCCATAGCCACCGGCAACCATGCCGATGGTGATGCCACCACTTTCAAAACCTTCAACATCAGCGCCCACGCTCATCTGTTAAACAACGGCGCCAATGTTCTGGCGATCCAAGGCTTGAACACCAGCATGACGAGTTCGGACATGCTCATTTCCCCAGAACTGCATGCGGTTCGAATCACCGACCCTACAATCGGAGGTCCCGGTTATTTAGGAATCCCCTCGCCGGGAACTTTCAATGGCGACACATTTGACAGCTTTGTCAGTGATACAAAATTCAGCGTTAATCGCGGTTTTTTCAAGTCACCTTTCGATGTCAGGATCACCACGGACACCGCGGATGCCGAGATCCGATACACCTTGGACGGCACAGCGCCCAGCAGGACCCGAGGAAAAATTCACTCGGGTCCGATTAAGATCAGCGGCACAACCATCGTCCGTGCCATGGCCCACCGACCAGGTTTCAAGCCGACCAACATCGACACCCACACCTACCTGTTCGCAGCGGATGTAATGACCCAGCCGAAAATGCGCACCACCATCACCCGATTGGGAGCCTATGGCCCGCAGATGGTCGATTCGTTGAAAGCCGTGCCAACCATCTCACTGGTCACACCTAACGCCGCATTCTTGAACGAGAGCGGGAGTAACATCAGAGAGGAATACCAGAGCTCGATCGAAATGATCTTCCCCGACGGTACCCCTGGTTTTCAGGAAAACGGGGGGCTAAGCAACTACGGTGGGCGCTATACGAATTTTCGCAAGAAGAATTTCCGTGTCGCCTTTCGCTCCAAGTTCGGAGTGGCCAAGCTGAGATACCCCATCTTCGACGGCTTTGAATACAGCCACTACCCCCCGGCCGAGGATTTTGACGTGATCAACCTGCGCAGCGGTTCGCACGACATGTCGAGCCGCGGTGCCTACATGTCGAATCGCTTTACCGACGACTCGATGTTGGACATGGGCAATATCGCCCCGCACGGCCGCTTCGTGCACCTCTACCTAAACGGCAACTACTGGGGGCAGTACCATTTGCGCGAGCGCTGGAGCGCAGACATGGCCTCGAGCTACTTCGGCGGATCGGAAGACGACTACGATGCGGTCAACGCCAACGATAATTTCCGGAACGACGAGGATGTGTACGATGGCAGTGGACAGTTCTGGAGTGAAACCAAGCGTCTTCTGTCCGGGCCAAATCCCTTCATCAACGCAGCTGATCACATCGATATCGCCAACATTGTCGACTTCATGCTGCTGTGGGTGAGCGGCAACTCGGAGAGTGAGTTCCGGGCATTCGGCTCGGAAACACGTGGGATTCCGTTCAAGTTTATGATCAAGGACGCCGATGGCTTCCTGCGCAGCCCCGGACACTCGGCCAACCACGCCGGGCCCTACAGTATAATGAGCGAGATGCGCACAGGTGGCAACCCGGACTACGGGATCCTTCTAGCCGACCGCATCCACAAGCACTTCTTCAACAACGGGGCATTAACCCCCTCGAAAAACATTCAGCGGCTAAAAAGGCGTGTCGATGAAGCTCGGCTCGGTTTCATCTCTGAAGCCGCACGTTGGGGCAATCTGTTCCGCGAACCAACGTCGTGGGAGTCGTACCAAAACAACCTCCTTAACAACCATTTCCCCGGCCTCACAAGGACCATGATCGGTCGTTTCAAGTCCGCGGGCATGTATCCCGACATCATTGCGCCGGTCTACAGCCAGCACGGGGGTTCGGTGTCTCCAGACACCCCGGTGACGATGGCCACCGACGCCAACACCATCTATTACACACTTGACGGCAGCGACCCTCGCCTGCTCGGCGGTGCGCCGAACCCGGATGCCCTGACCGCTTCCTTTGATGTCAGCGGCCCCGATCCGGTTACCTTCCTTTCCACCGGGCACACCTGGAAATACCTAGACGACGGCTCCGATCAAAGCACCGCCTGGAGGTCGCCAGGATTTGATGATTCGGGCTGGAAATCGGGCCCGTCCGAACTTGGATACGGCGACGACGGGGAAGGGGCTGGGCAAATTGTTGGCTTTGGCCCGGATTCCTCGGCGAAACACCCAACCACCTATTTCCGCACTACCGTCAACATCCCGGATCCGTCGTTATTCTTTAACTTCCAATTGCGAGTCAAATACGATGACGGAATCGCCGTCTATATCAACGGCGTGGAAATACTTCGCCAAAACCTCTCCGACGTCGCGACGTTTAGCAGCTTTGCCAATGGCTCCATCGGTGATGAAGCCAACTGGAAAGACTTCACCTTGCCGATCTTTGAGCTTGTGCCTGGATTGATAGGCTACTGGCCTTTCAATAGTGCTTCTGAGATTGAGGGCGATCAGGTTGTCGTTGACTCAATTGCGGGAAGGGAAGGCGCCGTAAACGGCACCGGAGTGACTGCCGCCCCAGGTCGTACGGGTGCCGCCGGGGACTTCGCAATTGATTTTGGTACAGCAGGAGACACCTCGGTCACGATTGAGTATGAGGATGACTGGCTGAAGGCGGCTTCGGATGCCGACCAGATGAGCGTTTCGGTGTGGCAGAGACTTCACAGTATCGTATCCACCTCGACATTCTGGTTCAGTTCAGCAAGTGCTAGCGGGAGCGGCCGCAATTTCCATGCCCATATCCCATGGAGTAGTGGCAGCATTTACTTCGACACAGCTGGTTGTTGCGGAGGAGACACCCGCCTCACCGAGGGCTGGGATGGCGATTTTTCCGAGTGGCATAACTTTGTGTTCATCAAGGATGGACCAAACAAGAGCATCTGGATTGACGGTGAACTTTTTCTTGAAGGGGTGAATTCCGGTGCGCTGTTTGATGACTGGGGAGTAACCTATCTCGGTGTCAACGACGGCGGTACTGGAGGTCATTTGGCCGGTGTCGTGGATGATTTCGCAGTTTGGGGCCGGGCCATTACCCCGGAGGAGGTCGCTACCATTTATAATGGTGGGAGCGGAAGCCCCCTTATGACTGATGTGCTGTCAGCCGGCGCCAATACCATTGCGGTCGAGATTCACCAGGCCAGCGGCGGCAGCTCCGACATCCGCTTTGACATGATGCTTCGTGGCGAGACCAGCCAGGGTGGTGGTGACAATGTTTCAGACCCGCTCTTTATTGCAGAACCGACAATAATACGGACTCGATCCTACAACACCAGCAACAAGAAATGGAGTGCTCTGACCGAGGCATTCTTTACCATTGAGGGAGCCACGGTTGACGCCTCCAACCTGGTCGTCTCAGAACTGCATTACCGCCCCGCGAACCCGACCACCCCAGCGGAACTGGCCGAAAGCAGCGATCGCGACGACTTCGAGTTTCTGGAATTTTTCAACATCGGGAGGGCCACACTGGACCTGACCGGCGTCCGCTTCGCGGCAGGGATCACCTTTGCCTTCCCCGACAATACCGTCCTGAAGGCAGGCAAGCGCCTACTCCTCATCCGCAACCGCGCAGCCTTCGAGGCCAGGTATGGCCCCATTGAGGGCATCCAGTCGTTCGAGTACACCGGCCGGTTGAACAATGATGGGGAACAGCTTCTCATCACCGGAGACGGCCCCGATCCGGTCCACGATTTCACCTACAACGACCAACTTCCGTGGTCGACAGAGGCGGACGGCGCCGGGTCGAGCCTGATTCTTTCCAATCCAGCCGCCGGACCTCCACACGGCGAACCAGCCAGTTGGACGGCGAGCCGCCACCTCGGCGGGTCGCCCGGCTCAGCCGAACCGGCGGCACTCACCTACACTGCCTGGGCAGCACTAAACGGAATCAAGGGCGAGCCAAACGACGACGACGACAGGGACGGTCTCAGTAACTATTGGGAGTTTCTCTTCGGCTCCCGACCGGACTTGGCCTCCGACGATCCCGTATTCGGTCTCGCGGTCCGAAGTCTGGACGTCGATGGCAAAGTCGACGATTATTTGTTCCTTTCGTTCCGAAAGAACCTCAACGCCAATGCATCGCTGACAGTCGAGATTTCCAGTGACCTCATCACCTGGTCCTCAAACCCTGACATGATCAAACCTGTATCAAAAGACGACAACGGCGACAGCACAGCAACGGTCACCTTCCGCTTTGCCCGCCCAATTGGCCAGGGGCAAAGCCAAGCCTTTGTCAGGCTGCGAGGCAACTGATTCACGACCAAATCCATGCTTGCGGAGGCAGGTCACAGTGTGTAGCCACGATTGGTCGTCACTGATGCAAAGGAGAATATTGGGCCGCTGTCTATGCTCGGTTTGGGCCAACAGGGCAATCCCCTGACACATTGTCGCCACGACCAGAGAAATGCGAATGAGTGCGGCAGTGTTCATCGCGGTGCTACTTGAGTTCCTTCCTGATAGGTTCATCGACGATGAGAGCTTTGGGGAAATCCCCCGCCTTGACTCCGTTTCGATCCCGAAGACGTTTGTTTTGCTGCCGTCCACGGGGTGGGTTCAAGGGGATTTCCATCCCACCCAATTCCGTCATCATCGCGTAAAGCCGATCCTGCATCTCTTTCCTCGTCTTCTCGTGGATCGGGTTGTGGATTAGGTTGTTCTGCTCCACCGGATCGGCGCGGATATCAAACAACTCGTCCGTGTCCCAAAGCCCGTAATATGTTGTATACTTGTACTGATCGCCGCGGAGCGAAAAATGGGTTGGTGTCTGCGGGTAGTTCTGTTCCCAATAGTAGACGTAGAGGAAGTAGTCGCGCCATGGAATCGACTTGCCTTGAGCCAACGGAAGAAAGCTCTGCCCGTCCATATGTGGAGGCTTCTTCAGTCCCATTGCCTCCAGGACCGTGGGAGCAATATCGATGTTGGCAACGATCTGATCCACGACGGTGCCATCTTGGATCATCGCGGGACACTGCATAAGCATCGGCACGCGACTGGAGGTTTCATACGCCACGCGTTTGTCGATCAAACCGTGCTCACCAAACATGTATCCGTTGTCGCCCATATAGATGACCAGTGTGTCATCGTAAATGCCCATTTTTTTTAACTGCTCCATCACCGCGCCGATGCTGTCATCAACAGACCGCAAGGCTTCGCAGTAACTCTTGTAGAACGCCTCGACGCTGCTTCCGGTGTGCAATGGGAAATCCATGCCGTGCCAGCTATTGCGTTGGTCGAGCAACCATCGAGGCCGATTGAAGTGATTGTTGGTCAACAATTTGCTCGATGCCGGAAGTTCGAACGGAGACTTCGCGAGCGTGCCCTTGTATTGCGGTTCTGGCGTAAAAGGACCATGCACTGCTTTATGGGAGAGATAGAGGAAGAAAGGCTTTTCCCGGTCGGTTTGACGCTTGAGAAACTCGATGGCGCGGCGCGTCAAAAGCGTGGTGATGTAACCGTCCTGCGGCACCCTCTTGCCGTTATCGTTGATCGTGTATTTATCGTTCGGTGGATAATACCGTCCCTGACCTTTGAAGCTAACCCAGTAGTCGAAGCCGGGGCGGGGATCGTCGCTGACATGTCCCATGTGCCACTTGCCAATGAAGCCCGTGGTGTATCCAGACTTTTGCAGATACTGCGGAAAATAGAGTGTGCCCCGGGGAACCGGACGCTGGTTGTCGATCACCCGATGACGAAAAGTGTACAACCCGGTCAGGATCGACGCGCGGCTCGGAGAGCAGAGTGAGGTGGTGACGAATGCATTCTGGAGGTGCGCGCCACTCTTGGCCATTGCATCCATGTGCGGCGTCTTCGCGAAGGGATGCCCCATGAAACTCATCGCATCGTAGCGATGATCGTCCGAGAGAATGAAAACCACATTCCGGGGCTTGGTTCCTGCAAACTTCTCCGAAACGACAGTGTCCGGCACAGGGACCACCTCCGCAGAGGTGGAGATTGACAGGGCAATGCCGGCCATAATGCCAATGATTTGTGTGATAATTCGATTCATATTTTACTCGTTCAGTTCTTGGGTTCTTGTTGTTATATACGTCGCCGTTCTGAATATGCCTGCTTGAATGATCCCGCGCTTTCGCGTTTCACTCCACAGACCAGTGTTGCGGTTCCTGAGCTCAAAGTTGATCTTCGTCTTCAAAAATTTCTTTGGCAACGGCTCTAGCTCAAACAGCTAAAACTCCCTGGCCATCCATCGGCTGATCTTTTCATTGGCGGCCTTCATCAGATTCACCTGCTTCGTATCGGGCTTTTCCTTTTCATCCAATAGTCCCCGCCGACGCGCCTTGTTGCGCTGGTAGGCTCCGCAGAGATGAAAGCCGATGCAGCCTGGATTCTTGTGCAACGCATCCAGCGTCTCGGCGTACCAAGCGCCGTTGTTCGGCTTGTAAAATCCCTGGCTCCTCCAATCCACCCCCGCGGCGTCGGCCAGCAGGACCGGCTTGCCCGTTTTCCGGTGCCACTCGTCAAGATGGTTCACTGGATCGCGGAAGTCCTGAAAGGACAACACGTCGACATACGGCTTCGCGGCGTTGATCACTTCCATCGCAATCGGCGCGTTGGCCTCATAACGATCTCCCAAAATTAGATGATGTTTATCGTAACGCCGAATGGCGTCGTGAGTCGTCTTGTAATAGAGGTGGGCCAGCTCGGTGAGTTCCTTACGTCCCGTTTCCGTTTTCAGGCGGTCGGGATCAAACATTGGCCCACGCCATGCATTCGGCGGCCGGTGGTGCACCCAGCAGGGACAATCACTGTAAAAGTAGCCGATCAGATTCGGATCGTTGCCAAGGTCAGCGCAATGCGACCGGGCCACGTAATCACACCATTCCTTCCAGTCCTTGCTTCGGAAGTCGTAATGAACGGTGTGCTTCTCCCATTGATGCGATTCGGTGAACGGCAACAGGTGGCAATAGGGCATACCGAGTGCCTTGTACTCATCTACCGTGAAGGGGCGCGAATGCTGCCACTTTCGCACTGTCACTTCCTGTACCCATCCGACCGTGTTGAAACCCCAGGCCTTGAGATTGGGAGCCACGGACTCTTTGATCCATCGAATGGTGCTGCCGCCGTATTTCTTCCTCCAGATGTGGATGTTCTCCGGATAACGGAGGCTCGCGGGATCGATGTGGTTGAGCCCCATCGTGAAGAACGGCTTCCCGCCCGGCGTGATCAACCACCAGTGTTCTTTCCGCTGGCCAAGCGTGAAGAAGCCGTCCGGTTCGGGCTGCGTCGTTTTTGGGGCAGGCTGTGCGCCACAGGTATGCGATAGCGGCCAGATGGCAGCGGCAGTACCCGCAGCAATGACCGATCTCAGAAAGTGTCGTCGATTGGGCGCTGTAGACATGATCTCATGCATTCAATTGTTGTGAGTAGGAGGTGTTTCATTTTCCATGACCGTTGAAGAAGGTCAAAAAAATGTTTGGCACATCCCACGCATCAGAGTGTCCATGGTTTGCGATGGTGCATTTTATTGAGCAAAGCGCTGGCCTCGTTGTCGTCGATGATCTGCTCTTTTTTCGGATCCCATTTCAGCGCCCGGCCAAGCGCGTTGGAGACGTAGCCCAGGTGGCCCGGCGTGATGGAGCGGTGCGATGTCTCCGCCGGGCAGATGGCCGGCTTTCGGCTCTTCACGCACTCGAGGAAGTTGCGGGTGTGGTTGGTTGACTTGTACGCCTTGAACGTGCCCGGAGTGAACCCGGGCTTCAGCCAAGCACGATTCGACGTGTCGAGTTTCCCCCGGTTGACGTACACCCAGCCGTCTTCGCCGATGAACCGGGTGCCCATCTTGTTGTGCGTGCCGATGCTGGTTTGGACGCTGCCGGCGTACTCGCAGTGCACCTCATAATGCACCGGTGCCTTGTACACCGGCACTGGACTCCAGGTGAAATTCTTGGCCTCAACGTGGATCGGGCCGCCCTGGTCCTCGCCGAGTCCCCAGTGGGCGATGTCGTTGTGGTGACCGATCCAATCCATCAACTGGCCGCCGCCGTAGGCCAAGTGCACCCGCCACATCTGGTGATGCCGCGCGTGCACGTACGGCAACATAGGCGCGGGTCCGGTCCAGAGCTGATAATCCTTCCGGCCGGAACGATCCTCCTCGGTGGGATCGCCCTTGATTCTGTCCGGCCCCTTGGGCAAACCGACCTGCACTTCCTTGACCTTACCGATGAGTCCGTTACGGACGAGTTCCACGGCGCGACGAAACACAGTTGCGGAACGCTGTTGCGAACCGGTTTGAAAGATCGCTTTGCGCCTGGCCACCTCACGGTATAGCGTCCGGCCTTCGGCGAAAAAATGGGTAACCGGTTTTTCACAGTAGATGTCCTTGCCGTTCCGGAGCACCTCAAGCGCCTGCACCGCGTGCCAATGATCGGGCGTGGCGACGATCACGACGTCGAGGTCCTTGCGAGCACACAATTCGCGGTAGTCGACATACATGTCGCACGGCTTCGAGCCGTATTTTTTGCCGACCATCCCGGCTGCTGGTTGGCGGCCAAGCGCGCGACCCTTGGTCTGGCCGCGGTGATGTGTCTTGTACGGATCGCAGGTGGCGATAACTTGCGCGCTGGATTCGTTCAGGAACGAGTTCATCACGCCCACGCCCCGGCCACCGCAGCCAATGAGACCCACGGTGATGCGGTTGCTCGGCGCCGGTTTGCCCGCTTGGCCAAGCGCAGATGACGGAATGATCGTTGGCGCGGCAACAGCTGCCAAAGCACTGGTTTTCAGAAAACAACGTCGGTTGGTTTGATGTGTTTTAGTCATAAGTAAATCAGTTGTTTGCTACTTGCCGGCGATTTCCTTTTTCATGCCATCGAGCTTGGCCTTGAGCTTGGCTACGATTTCCGGCTTTTCCTCCGCGCGATCGAACCGCTCTGCGGGGTCGATGTCCAAGTGGAACAGCCGACGGTCGGCGTGCAGTTTCCACGGCCCCTCGCGAACCGCGCCCGGCATCCTGCTGCCAAAGTAATAATGCACCTTGCGCGGCGACTTGTTCGTGTCGCCAAAAAGAAACGGCCGGAGGTCGTGCCCGTCGATTTTGTGACTGGGCAGACTCCCTCCGCCGGCCTGCACTAGCGTGGCAAACAGATCGAGCGTCGCCGCCATCTCGGCGGAGGCCTGGCCGGCTCCGATCCGGCCGGGCCAACGGAGGATGCATGGCACCCGCACCCCGCCCTCGAGCAGCGTGCCCTTGTGACCAGCCAACGGCCCCGGCGACCCGGCGTGCCACAGCAGATTGCCCTCTTGCAGCATGCGCGCGGGAGGATTCAGCCACGGCCCGTTGTCGCTCGTGAAAATAACGAGTGTGTTTTTGTCGTACCCGGTGCGCTTGAGCGTCTTCATCACCTCGCCCACCGACCAGTCGATGGTCTGGATCACGTCGCCGTAAAGGCCAGCGCGCGACGTGCCGCGAAACCGGTCGGCCGTGCGCACCGGCATGTGCGGCATATTGTAGGCCAGGTAGAGGAAAAAGGGCTTGTCGTGGTCGCGCTCGAGAAACTTCACCGCCCGCTCGGTGTAGCGCGTGGTGAGCGTGTCCTGATCGACCGGGTGCTCGACACGCTCCGTCCCCTCATAGAGCCACAGCGGCACCTCGGTCTTGACCCACGGCGGAATCATGTCGTTCGAGTACGGCAGCCCGAACCACGAGTCGAACCCCTTGTTCACCGGCAGGAAGCGCTCCTCGCGATAGCCGAGGTGCCACTTGCCGAGCATCGCCGTGCTGTAACCTGCGCCCTTTAGCGCCTGGGCTAGGGTCACTTCGGAATCCGGCAGGCCGCCCCGGCCGTTCACGCCGGTGTTGCTCCCGGTCTCCACCCGGCCGGGATAACGGCCCAGCAGCAACTGTTTCCGGGCCGGCACGCAGCCAGGCGCCGAGTAGAACGAAGTCAGGCGCAGTCCCTGCCCGGCCAGGCGATCGAGATTGGGCGTGCGAATCGTCGGGTGCCCGTAGCAGCCCAGGTCGCCGTAGCCCATGTCGTCGGCAAACAGCAGCACGATGTTCGGCCGCTCCGGCTCGGCGGCGGCCGGCTTGGCCAAGCCGGCGACGCCGATCAGCCCGATGAGAAAAAACCGTGTCGGACAAAGCATGCGGCCGGAAGTTTGGCGGGCCGCTTGACCGTCGGCAAGTTGATACGATCAATCAGAAATG
>Ga0208406_1000066_pt1 | contig 39990 bp, 34 predicted proteins | sample ETNtaG_15_FD_185769 | JGI IMG/M metagenome (GOLD analysis project Ga0208406, IMG submission 185769) | Marine microbial and viral communities from oxygen minimum zone, Eastern Pacific Ocean - ETNP201302PF89A (SPAdes) (version 2) | ecosystem: Environmental > Aquatic > Marine > Oceanic ...
TACTGGTTTCGGTAAAAGGTTGCACGTCGCCTGTTGGGTGGAAGTCACATTGTTCGGTGGTGACGATTCCCCAGCCGCCTTCGGCCTTCATACCGCGCATTTCTATCATGCTATCGGGGAACATGCGTCCCATGCCGTTACAGTGGGGGACCTGGTAAAACCTGTTTGGCGCCGTGACAGGGCCAATTTTCACGGGTTCGAACAGAATGTCGTATCGGGGGTCGCGCTGGTTGCTCATGACAATATTGCCTCAGGAATGCGTGTCGGGGAAAGATACCTGAATATCGGTGATTTTTGCGGCGATGCTGGTCGGTAGCATGTCGCCAGGTTCTGGGACAGCGCTTGCGCGTCTCAGCCACAATTCGGTTTCGTCCAATACCGGGCAACTAAATCCAGCACTTTAGACGGTAGATTTGACGGTAACTATTTGGGGATGACGTAACTTACTTCAATGATTCAATAACTTATCAATCACTTTAAGTCCTTTCGGGCCCACCATTTTTCATCCATCATATCAATCACTTGGTGACTCTCGTCTCCTCGAATCTGCTCGTTGTTATCAGCGGTGCAGCCAGAGTGGAGCGAACTGCTGTCTATGCATTTAGCAAGAATTGCAGGTAGGATAAGCTCTGCCGGTATAGACCGGCATCTTCGGGCGGAGACCGCCGTCAAGCAGGACATAAAGAGATAATGGCTATTGTCAAAGCATCGGTCGTACAGGCCGCACCAGTTCCGTTCGAGAGGGAAAGAACACTGGAGAAGGTCCGGGCCTTGAGTGCTGACGCCGCAAAACAAGGCGCCCAGCTGGTTCTGTTTCCCGAAGCCTTCGTGTCAGCCTATCCCAAGGGGCTGGATTTTGGTGCCCGTATCGGGATGCGAAAGCCAGAAGGGCGTGAGGACTTTCGCAGGTATTTCGACAGTGCTGTAGACGTGCCCGGACCCGCGGTTGATTACCTTGGCCGGGTAGCCAGGGAAAACGCTATTCACCTGGTTATAGGAGTAATCGAACGGCAGGGTGGCACCCTGTATTGCACTATTTTGACCTTTCAGCCCGACGGCAATTATCTGGGCAAGCACCGTAAATTGATGCCGACAGCACTGGAGCGTTTAGTCTGGGGTTTTGGCGACGGTTCGACGCTGCCGGTATTTCATACCCCGATCGGTATCCTTGGCTCAGTGATCTGCTGGGAGAACTACATGCCGGCCTTGCGCATGGCTATGTACAACAAGGGTATTCAGCTGTATTGCGCACCGACAGCTGATGATCGCCCTACCTGGTCTTCGACGATGCAGCATGTGGCCCTGGAAGGCCGCTGTTTTGTCTTGTCGTGTAACCAGTACACGACCCGAGGCGATTTTCCGGAAAACTATGATGCCGTCCAGGGGGATGACCCGGCGACAGTTATCTCCCGCGGCGGCAGTTGTATTGTCAGCCCTCTGGGCCAGTTCCTGGCCGGCCCTGACTTTGACGGTGAAACAATTCTGAGCGCCGAGCTGGATATGAACGATATCACCCGTGGCAAGTATGACTTTGATGTTACCGGCCACTACGCCCGTCCGGATATCTTCAAGCTACTGGTTAACGAAGCTCCGACAAACGCCGTAGAGATCCTGACACAACCTGCTGAAGAATAGCGCGTTGCAAAAACCGGTCAGGGCCCGGGGAAACAGCCGTGGCGATCGCCAGGCCGGACAGAAACAGCTGCAGAACACACAGTCAGGCTTTGCTGTAGGAACGGCTATTTAGTAGAAAAGTCTCCTGAATTCTGCCTGACGTCAGCGCCTTTGGGGCAAACTGAGTAGATTTGATAAAGGAGTGTATCTGGCTTATCGTGGCCACTGAGGAGTGATTAATGATGAGCCAGGCCCTCCTGCAGATCAGCCCACAAGTGGTGCCAAATCATTTGATGACGGACACTCCTTTGCGGCAAACATGAAGTTCAGGTATTGAGTCGCAGCCTCGAATGCCTCCAATTCTTTGAGTGACGAGAACGTACGCCCCACGGAAAACATCCTATGAAATAGTTGTTCTTACTTATACTGATTGATTTCTAACTTGTCACGAACACGCATTCGTGACAGATGATACTCTCTCACTGTTAGCACATCTAACAATTCTACCGAACATAAAGGAATGGAGATCGCAAATGGCCTATGCACAACAATACTCAGGACAGTGCCTGTGCGGTGACGTTACATACGCAGTCGAAGGCGAGTTGTCTAATGTAAGCGCATGCCATTGCAATCAGTGCCGCAGGCAATCTGGGCATTATCTTGTGGGCGCATATGTGGATTGGAATGACGTCCGCATTGAGGGAGGTGAGAACCTAACATGGTTTCAATCTTCTGAAGATGCACAAAGAGGGTTTTGCAAGAGTTGCGGTTCAACTCTATTTTGGAAATCCGAGATTCATGGTGCCAATATTTTTATTGGCACCCTTGATAGCCCAACAGGTCTCAGTATCCGGCAACACATCTATGTTGCCGATAAAGGTGATTACTACGAAATTGGTGATGGGTTACCTTGCTATAAAGGTTACGAGTACGCGGCAACATAATTCCTTTGCCTTGTAAGTGCCTACAAATTGAACACCCGGGACAATACAGGTGAAGAGTAATTTGATGGAATTGTAGTTAAACGCCGACGACGACGTGATTTTCCGCGACGAAGTTCGTGACTTCATCCGTGAAAAGTTACCGGCGGAAGTGAAGCGAATAGTTGAAATCGGCCAGGATCCCGACAAGAAGGATATCGGGGGCGATGATCGATGTGACTTTTGGAAATGCTGATCATTATCTGAAGCGTTTCACTGGTCTTAGCCATGAGAAGCTCGATCCCGGAGGATCAAGATGACGTATGCGGTTACCCAGTGGAGCCCAGTTTCCCGCCTTTGGACACAATTTGAGGATCTTCTTGAGAGTGTTGATTTAGGGGAACTTCAGTCATGACCCGTGATCCACGTTACGACATCCTGTTTGAACCAATAAAAATTGGCCCGGTAACGAGCAAAAACCGGTTCTATCAGGTACCGCACTGTACCGGCATGGGGTACGCGCGCCCAAATACACTCAACAAAATGCGTGAGATGACTGCAGAAGGCGGCTGGGGTGTCGTCAATACGGAATACTGCTCGATCCATCCGTCGGCCAATGAAGATCCCCATCCACAATGTACGCTCTGGGATGAAGGTGACGTCAAGAATCTGGGCAAAATGGTTGAGGGCGTGCATCGTCATGACGCCCTGGCAGGGGTTCAGCTTTGGTATGGCGGATTTTCAACAGATAACAACATGACCCGCGAAAGCTCACTGGGACTTAGCAGCATGCCAACCTGGCATGGGGCTGGTCAGACAAAGGCCATGGATAAAACCGATATTGCCAATTTACGAAAATGGCATCGGGATGCGGCACTCCGTGCCAAGCGGGTGGGATTCGATATTATCTATGTCTATGCAGGTCACGGATATCTTCCGGCACAATTTCTATCTCCTGTGGAAAATACGCGTACCGATGAATATGGTGGTAGTTTCGAGAACCGCGCCCGTTTGATTAAGGAACTGCTGGAAGATACAAAGGACGCCGTCGGCGATACCTGTGGTGTTGCCTTTCGTTTTGGCGTGGACAATCTCGACCGGGCATGTGGTATTACCTATGACGGTGAGGGGCGGCAGTTGGTGGAGTATCTAGCTGATCTTCCGGATTTGTGGGACGTCAATATTTCCGATTTTCAAGCCGACGCTAGAACGTCACGCTTTGCGCCCGAAGGCGCCCAGGAACAGTACATTAGCTTTGTCAAACAGGTAACAAAAAAACCCGTTGTTGGTGTCGGTCGATTTACCAGCCCCGATACCATGGTTGGGCAAATCAAGCGTGGCGTGCTCGATATGATTGGCGCTGCACGCCCCTCCATTGCTGATCCGTTTATCCCGACCAAGATCAATGAAGGTCGGACAGATGATATTCGTGAATGTATCGGCTGTAATATCTGTGTCTGGGCAAATGGCAAATCCGTGCCGTTACGTTGCACCCAGAACCCAACCAGGGGTGAGGAATGGCGGCGGGGGTGGCATCCGGAGAAAGCCGCTCCTCGCCACGCCGACGAAAAAATTCTGGTAGTTGGCGCCGGCCCCGCGGGACTGGAAGCCGCCCGCATACTGGGCCACCGTGGATATGATGTCATATTGGCGGAAGCGAGCGAGGAACTGGGTGGCCGTGTTTTAAATGAAAGTAAGCTTCCGGGCCTGAATGAATGGGCGCGGGTGCGTGATTATCGTGTCCAGCAACTGATTCAAATGCCCAATGTGGAAATCTATCGGGCCAGCCGGCTGGATGCCAAACAGGTTATTGAGTTCGGTTTTGAGCATATCTGTGTGGCTACCGGGTCTGCATGGCGTCGCAATGGCATAGGACGGTATAGGTTTTTCCCCATTGAAGGATGGGATTTGGAAGGTGTGCTGAGCGTTGACGATGTTATGGGGGGCAAGGAAGCGACAGGCCCAGTGGTGGTGTATGACGACGATCATTTTTATATGGGTGGTGTGATCGCCGAGAAACTAAAAGTTGCCGGTCATGACGTTCTGCTGGTCACCAGTTCAGGCGACTTGTCACCTATGGCTGATGGCACCCTGGATCAAGCCCGTATTCAGACTCAGATACTGGAGATGGATATTGAAGTGCTAACCGCCCACACCGTCACCCGGTTTGATGGGGAGGGTGTAACGCTTGCCTGTGGGTATACCGGACGTGAACAGACACGTGTTTGCAAGACGTTTGTGCCGGTAACATCGCGAGAGCCTAATGAAGCTCTCTATCTAGACCTTACATCTGATTTGTTGAAATTAAGAGATGCAGGAATTATTTCTGTGGAACGAATTGGCGACTGCGTGGCCCCAAGCATCATCGCTCAGGCGGTTTTCGGTGGACATCGTTATGCACGTGAACTAGGAACCAATGAGATTGAAGCATCACGGGATAGGGTTGTGATCTGATCTAATTCAGCACTTCAATTAGCTCAGAAAGCTCTCATTCTGGAAGATCAAAGGCCCGTTCCGTTACACACAAAAAATCAAACTGCGTCCGTCATCAAATAGTTTGACCTGACCGATGAACCTGATTCCTATGCTTGCGGTTGAAGGCCTGGAGGCGGAGGAATCAGCCCATCCCCGAGCTGGTCTACAGTTCCTAAGTCCTCAAGTGTCTTGCGCATACTGTCTGGAATCGGGAATGACTTAAGATTGCCATCCTCCTGAATCCGGGCATAAACTCGAACGGCCCGGCCCTCACAGATCAGATCGCCTGAGGCATGATTAGCCGCTATACAGTTCCAGTGAAGGGTGCGTTCACCGATCTGTTCCAGACTGATCTTGGTCATTACGCGGTCACCATAGGCTGCCGGGCCGATGAAACGAAAATGAATCTCGCCCATCACAAAGGTAGTACGGTCTTGGCTAATCATCTGCTCGACCGGGTAGCCGATAGTTCTGAACAACTCATGCTCAGTATCATTAAACCAGGCCACTATCCTTGGGTAATACACCAATCCGAAAGGGTCCGATTCACCCCACGGTACCGAAATCTCCCGCCAATACATTGCCATTGCATAAGTCCAGGTTGAGTCCAAAAGTTCTTAACAGCCATAATTCGATCGGATTTAGCCTCCGCTCTTTACTCCTTTTCGACCGAATTACCATCTATATCATAAAGAAAGTAGATCACATTGAGGGCACCTCTATACTTTCTTCAGCGTCGGGCTTTCGATTATTATATGCAGGGTGCCTGTTGTTCGGATACCCTTTTTGGCTCGGGATATTTAAGAATCTGCCTGGAATTAAATCGATAATGAATCTCGGACGTTGAACATCACCTCCGGGCGGGCAGTCGATCAAACATGTCCTCGGTTTAGCAAAGATGCTGCTCTTTTCCCTACTCACGATGCCGGCTCACAGGAACTGAAGCGATGAATGATCAGTCGAGCGCTCTTTGTGACTCTGCCGAAATTGCCATAGACTTTGACCAGGGTCGTCACCATCGCGCCAAGATCGGTTATGTCCTGCTTGCCACCGAGCAAACCATCCAGGACGACGTGATGAAACTGAGGCCGGATGGTGTCGGGATTCACCTGGCCCGGGTACCAATTCCCGACTCCATCACCAATGAGACTCTCGCAACACAGGCAGAGTTGCTGGCCGCCGCCGCCGCGACCCTGCTGCCGGACGGATCCTTGGATGTAATCTGCTATGCCTGCACCTCCGGCTCACTGGTTATCGGTGAACAGCGTGTTTTTGCAGAACTCAGCAAGGGTCAGCCCACTGCCGTCACCACCTCGCTGATCACCGGAGTCATGCGCGCTCTCAACACAGTGGGTGCCCGACGAATCGTTGTCGGCACACCCTATCTCGATGAAATCAATCAGAGAGAGGTCCAATACATGAGTGCTCGCGGATTCGATATTCTTGCGATCGAAGGGCTGAATCTAGAAAAGGACAGTGACATGGTTCGGGTCACGCCCGGATTCATCAAAGACTTTGCGCTCACTCTGGATCGCGAGGACGCAGATGCCATATTTATCTCCTGCGGGGCTTTGCGAACTCTCGATGTTGTTGGTGAAATCGAAGCGATTGTGAAGAAGCCAGTCATCTGCTCAAATCAGGCGATGATCTGGGATACGCTACGCCTTGCAGGGATCGATGATCGTTTCAGTGGATATGGCCAACTGCTTGGGGAGTATTGATCAGCGCAAAGAGACTCGGGCTCGGACTCCCGCATCACCCAAAAGTCACCGGGGGCGGGTAAGTGGCTACGCTTTGCGCTGTTAGAGAAAAAGCGTTTACCGATGCGGCTGTAGTCGACGGTTTTAGTGAATAGCCTACTGTAACCTTGCACGCCTAACTATCAGTCCAAGAAAGGGGTCCATGACCAGTGAACTGAAGACACGCTGGCCAGTTGCAGTACTGGCAATCAGCGCCGGCGTAGCGGCAGCGGCGGCGATCGGCAAAGTGCCGCCGGCGTTGGAATTGCTGCGCCGGGAGTACTCCCTCAGCCTGGTCTACGGTGGCTGGATCATATCGATTTTCAGTGCCCTGGCGCTGGCGACCGGTGCCGGTTTTGGCACATTGGCAGACCGCATCGGAGCGCGGCGCATGCTGCTCGCGGGCCTGTGGGTCCTGGCTGGGGCCGGGCTGACGGCAGTGCTAGTCTCAGCACCGCTTGCGCTGCTGCTCACGCGCGTGCTTGAGGGGGCTGGCTTTCTTGCTGTGGCAGTCGCCGCACCGGGAATCATTATTACCGCCAGCGCTCCCCAGGACCGTTCCTGGAGTCTGGGGCTGTGGAGTGTCTATGTGCCTGCCGGGGTCAGCCTGGCCATGGTGACAGCAACACTGGTTCTCGATGGGCTCGGCTGGCGCGGGCTCTGGATTATTTTTGCCCTTGTTTCCGTTGTGCTGGCACTGATTGGGCAGTGGCTTCTGCCACGGAACACGCGGTCTTTTTCTCCCGGGCCACTCAGAGGTAATCTTGTCGCGACGTTGTCCCGGCCGGGCCCGTGGCTTCTCGCCGGCAGCTTTACTGCCTACACTCTGATGTGGATCTCGATCATAGCCTGGCTTCCCACTTTTCTGATCGGTCAGCGCGGCATGGCGGTTGCCAGTGCCTCATTACTGACCGCGGCGCTGGTGGCGGCCAATATACCCGGCAATCTGCTGGGTACCTGGCTGCTGCGCCGGCGCTGGCATGGTGGAACCATTGCTGCACTGGCTGCACTGATCATGGGATTGTCAGTATTTGTGGTTCTCGATGATCATTTCAGCGACATCCTGCGCTACGGTAGTTGCCTGCTCTTTTCCTGCACCGGTGGAATGCTGCCGGCCGCCATTCTGGGAACCAGCAGACTGCACGCTCCTGACTCACAACGGATCGGCACAGTCAACGGCATGGTCATCCAAGGCTCGCACCTGGGCCAGTTTGCAGGACCTCCGCTGATCGCCATGGTGGTGAGCGTGCAGGGTAATTGGGAGAGCGCCCAGGGATACATGGTTGGGTGCGCGCTGGCCACGCTCGCGCTGTCGTGGGGGTTGCGCCGGGTCGAACGCCGGTCACTCCTGAGTCGACAGCCCAAATAGTGCAGCAAATAATCGCTTAAGATTTAAAAGCAAAGGCTGAAGCGTCTACAGTGTTAGTGGGCTGTTAGCAATAACGTATACTGCCACGCGATCCTGTTAGCTTTTTCTATGGAGGAGTGCAATGGCCACTACAACAATTAATGATGTGAATCTGGAAGCAGTTTCTGAGTTGATTAATAAGATAAAAGAATCACCAGAGAATGCGGCAACCAAGTGGCAGGCTGAAGTTAACTGGCACGGCGCGTTTCGGTCAGATGCAAAGATAAGAGATTTCGACCCCATTGTATCGGATGAACCACCGGGTTTAGGTGGAACTAATAGTGGGCCTAATCCAGTTGAGCAATTACTCGGGGCTTTGGGCAACTGTTTAGCAGTGGGATATGCCGCCAACGCTTCTATTGCGGGTGTCACTATTAAGGATCTACGAATAGAAGTAGAAGGTGATGTGGATTTACATACCTTTCTTGGGTTAACGCAGGGTAACGCCGGCTATGAGAATATACGGGTAAAAGTTCATCTGGACTGTGATGGATCCGAGGAGCAAGTTCAAACTATTCATAATAATGTGGTGAGTACATCGCCTGTAGGTCATTCAATCAGTCGCCCTGTTTCTCTTGATATTCAACTGGCAAGTTAGGTAATACCAGGCACCGGCCTATTAAAGTTTTAATAAAGAGCCTCGCGTTTGCGGGGCTTTTTATTACCCTAACTGCTTCGCCAAATCCTCCACCCTCAAGAAGGCGTGCGCCAAGGCGCCAAGTGCTGGACGACAATCGTGGAGGATGCATTGATGCGCCCCTTCGATCTGGTTAACTGGGAATTTACGGCAACGCGTCCTAACCAGTTGTGGGTCGCTGATATCACCTTCGTGGCCACCTGGGCGGGCTTCGTTTAGGTTGCGTTCATCGTCGATGAGTTTACTTGTGAGTGCCTGGAGATCCGGGTCAAGCATCTGATTGGGGTGGAACAACCCAGCCGAGCAACTACAGCCGAATCACTTTCAGTTTCTTGATGGCTGGCACCTTTTCGAGCGCTGTAATGGCCTCTTCCGAGGGTTCGTTATCGAGGTTAATGAACGACAGCGCGTCCTCCCCTTTTCGGACCCGACCAAGCCGCCACTCACCGATATTGACGCCATAGTCCCCAAGTAATGTGCCGACCTGTCCGATGACGCCCGGCACATCGCTGTTTTTCATCACCAACAACGTGCCGCTTGGATCCATATCCAGGTGATAGTCTCCGACTTGAACAATCCGCGGGTACTCGCCGTCAAAAACCGAGCCAGTAATTACCCGGCTACCGTCCGCCCAGTTGACCCGGCATGAGATGGCGTTCGCAAACTCGCTGCTGCCAAGTCCCTTGGCCTGGGAGATGTCAATCCCGTGCTCTTGGGCCAGTACCGGGGCATTAATGTAGTTCACCGGATCAGCAATGATGTTCATCATTAGCCCCTTAAGTACACCGGCCGCAATGGGTTTCGCGAATTCGGTTGCCGTATCACCCAAAAGCTCGAGTTCAATGGCCCGGATCGGGGCATCAGCCATGTGAAACTGCAGCGCACCAATCTTCTCCCCGAGTTGCAGGTACGGAAGAACCGAAGCGTATTCCGGCCCAACCGGGAAGGGCATGTTGACGCTGTTTCGGAAGTCATCGTTACGCAGCGCATCCACCACCTGCTCGACAATCTGAATCGACACATCGCGCTGGGCTTCTTCGGTACTTGCCCCAAGGTGCGGGGTATGAAGTACGTTTGCCAGCCCGATGAGGGGATGATCAGTCCCCGGGGGTTCTTCATTATAGACATCGATCGCGGCCGCTCGGACTTTTCCCGAAACCAACGCATCGGCGAGTGCTTGTTCGTCGACCAGTTGGCCGCGCGAAGGATTAATGATGATGACCCCATCCTTGGCCTTGGTCAGGGTTTCCGTATTCAGGATATGCAAGGTTTCTGCTGACAGGCTGGCATGCAAAGAGATGACATCGGCCTGGGCCAGAAGTTCCTCGAGATCAACCAGCGTAATACCCATCTCCTGTCCGACTTCCTCGGAAACGTAGGGATCGAACGCGATGACCTCCATGTCAAAGGTTCTGGCTCGTTTTGCCACGTGCCGGGCGATCCGGCCAAAGCCGATTAGGCCGAGGACCTTTCGGTAGAGCTGCACCCCGGTAAAGTCGGATCGTCGCCACTCGCCCTGGCGCACCGACTGATGAGCCTCGGCGGTGTGACGGGAAGCAGCAAGCATCAGTAAGATGGTGTGCTCAGCGGTCGCAATACTGTTGACCCCGGGGGTATTCATCACCAGGATACCGCGTGCAGTGGCCACCGGCACATCGATGTTATCGACCCCCATGCCGGCCCGACCGATCACCCGGAGTTTCTCGGCCACCGAAAGAAGGTCTGCATCGACCTGGGTGCTGCTTCTAACTAGCAGCGCATCGTATACCGGGATGAGAGAGCAAAGCTCGGTCTTGGACAACCCAGTCTTGACGTCGGCCACCACATCAGGCTCTTCTTCGAGCCGCGACTGACCGGCTCGCCCGAGCTTGTCCGCTACCAAGATCCGAAACATTCGTTGACTCCTTTTATAGCCCTAAATTGAGAGTTACCTAATGAGCGCCCCATCACAGATCGCGCTCCGAAGCTGTTGTCGCCCGAGTACCAAAGCAGGCTTCGAATTTCTCGGCGAGTTGAACTTCGTTCCAGCACAACGCAGCCGATTGGGTCAGAGTATGGGCTTTCTCGGCCAGCGCCTGGACGCCTGTGTCGCCCGAGTACTCCAGGGCCGCCTTGCCGGCAGCCAACAAGAGCACCGGGGCGATGCTTTGACTTTGGATGAAAACTTTCGATTCAAGCGCGACACGATCCCGGCGGATCACACCACCGAAACCCGCAAAAAGATCTACCTCACGGCTCGCCAGAAGATCACTCACCCCATCACCCACAAGCAGCGAGCGCCCGGTCTGGTTTCGGAGCAGTTCGTGAATGACCCGGGCCTTGCCGTCGCTCTCTGTCAGAACCGAGTGCTGCACCGCGAGGTACGTTTCACGCCACGGGCCCTGGCCCTGCCACCAACTGCCGGAGAGGGTGTCGTACTCTACCTCGACCGCTCGAATGTGCTCAGGGACTACGCCGAGGTGCAACCCAAACTCGCGGACCGGATCGGAAAGACCACCGCTCACAATATAAACTTCGTGGCCGAGAACCTGCAGCGCCTGGATGAGCGCTGCCGCGTCTTCGACTGTGTGCTTTCGGTAACGGGATCGAAGCGCACGAACCGCACCGCGCGTCGGCTGCAAGATCTCAAGGCGCTCTCCATAAACTGCCTCCAGGTTGACCTTCCCGTCCATGGCAGAGCGGGTGAGGTCCGCGATTCGCTGTTGGGAATCAGGATGATTCGCCAACTCGTCAATACCCTCGATCCGGGTCAAGGTCGAATCACAATCAAAGATTACGTGCCGATACACAGGCCAACGCGCCGGCGGTGACCGATGGAGTTTATTGGTTTTTCGAGCGCTACGCATCAATTTCTCAAGGCCCTTAACGCTGTGCATCGATTTCTCAAGGCCCTGATTTTCGAGATCTGTGGTGAACTAGTCATCACGAGCCAACCGGCAAAAAATGACACAAGTCATGGATATGAAAATCTTCTATCCCTGCCCTTCTAAATACCGCAGGCATACCGGAATACCGTCGTCACTATTGCGAGTATCTGGTCGGCATCGGCTTCCCGTCATCCCGGGCAGGCAGTCCCGCGTAACCGGGCTTGCGCCATAATCCGATTCCGACCTGAATATGAAAAAAGTATGGCCTTTCACCTGATGCCCTGGTTTGCCGGAACCGCTCGGGGCAACTACCTTATTTCCAATGCGGTCCTGCTGAGTCCTGATGGTGCACAGATTCTGAATAACATGCCCAATGGGTCGCACGCGGCTTAAGTTGCAAAAATGGCCTGACTTCCCAGTGCTGCCGTTTTCGTCTTTATCTTCCATGTAACTGCACGGCTCAGCGGTAAACCTCAGGCACCTGCCCGGGTGCGTTAAAAGTTACATCGAGGTCTTTCAGTAAACCGTCTGCGATACTGTAAATCCAGCCATGTACCTGTAGATTCTGGCCGCGCTGCCAGGCGGCCTGCAGGATACTGGTGTGACAAACATTGTTAACCTGTTCGATCACGTTCATCTCACACAGGCGGTTGATCCGCTCGGAGTCATCAACACAATCGGCAAACGCTGACCGGTTACGGTGATACATGTCTTTGACGTGCAACAACCAGTTATCGATCAGCCCGCTGGGTCGTTCGTTGATGGCTGCGGCCACCCCGCCACAGTCGTAATGACCGCAGACGATGATGTGTTTGACTTTGAGCACATCCACCGCGTACTGAATGACGGAGAGGCAGTTGAGATCAGTATGAACGATCAGGTTAGCCACATTACGATGAACGAACAACTCCCCTGGCAATAGGCCCACGATCTGATTAGCGGGCACGCGACTGTCTGCACAGCCGATCCACAGGTATTCGGGATATTGCTGACGCGAAAGTTTCTGAAAGAACTCGGGATCCCCGCGTTTGATCTCACTGGCCCACGCGCGGTTGTTTTCAATTAGTGTTTTCATTTGCATGACGATAACATTTCTTGGCTAGTGCACAAGCTTCTCCATACAACGCATGCCCAATGGATAGTCCAACAGGCCGGCATAGGTCGGATTAATGCTATTTTCGGTGTCTAAATATAAATACAATGCGTTTTATCCAACCTTCATCCGTGTGCCAGAAACGCGAATACCGCAGGCACACCCTACCGCATACTATACATAAACCCGCTCAATGATTTCCTTCAAGCAACTGCTCAGCCCTTTGCAAATCGGCCCCATGGAAGTACGCAACCGTGTGCTCATCTCGGCTCATGTGCCTGGCCTTGCGAAAGACAATAAACCATCAGTTATCTCTCATGCAATATTTTTCTATGCCAGAGTACCTCTCCCAGATAATACAAGAAGTCCCGTCCACAGATCACCGTGAAACCACCCCGCCATTGATAACAATAGCAGGCAAACATCGGCCGGGTTCAGGCTCTTTTCGGTATGCAAGTACGAGCAGCGGATCTTATATCCACCAGTTATGACTTTAATTCAAGTCTATGATTTCCGTCAGCGCACTAGCCGCTGGAACGGTTAACAAACCACTTCGGCGGCTTAACAACGTACGCTCCACTCCCAGAGTTACTCTTTAGGAATTCCGCTGATGAGCCCGCGCTGGGCGGCAACGAACATATAGATTTGGTGAGATGTAACTTCGAGTTATCGTAGAGATTAACAATGAACTTACCCGCCCTTTTTGGATCCTTTAAATCTGCATCAAACATGGTCATAGATCGGCCTTTCCAGAAGAAAACTCTATCTGAACCGACTTCTGGTTCAAGCTCAATTACCTGACTACCGCCATGCTTACCCCAGGCTGCGCCGGGTAGCATTTTCCGGCATTTAGGCTGGAGCATCCCTACTTGCTGACAACCCATCTTGGTGGCTTAACCTGATAACTTGTTTGTGAAGGAGCCCTCTTGAATGTAGCCACGCTGGCGTTAACACTGTGAGAACAGATATTCGTAGTTGTGTGGAGTTGATTCCTGTCATAAGTATTGATTGTAAATCGTCCTTTTCTCTTGGGGTCTATTAGCGATGGATCAACGCTGTCAGTTCTTCTACCACCCTTCCAGTCAAAACGCCGCTGGTTCTCAATCAATGGTTTCAGCTCGATCTGCATAGATCCTCTGTAGGGGCCCCAGGCGGCACCGACTAGGCTCCCGGCAGAATCCTTGACAATTGAGATATGGCACTTGTACTTATCCACCCATAGACCAGTAATATTGGCAAACCTGGGATCCTCTTTACTTATTGAAGGCAAAGCTGTTTGTGTTTGCGAAACAGCTGCGACGCTCAAGGACCCCTGCGAGGCCCCCTGTTGAGGTTGATTAGCTGTTTTTAATTTAACTTTAGCAATTGCGGCATAAGTTCCCCCAGGAAACTGATTCAGGTAAGCCCGGTACAATTCTGGGCTATCACTATCTTTTATACTTTGCCAGAACTCAAGTTCAAGCGCCTTGTGATTGGTCGATTGATTTTTCGAAACTACACCGGTTGCTGGCGCCGAGGAGATTGATTGCGTGTTATCAACCGATGTGAGTGCAGTCTGCGTACTACCGCTGTTAACGACAAAGATATAGTCGCCACGAGAAAGTTCATATTCCTGAATCTTTCCAAACTGTGGTGTCTGGTCAACGTGCCTGGGGACCTCTTGTTGCAAGTACAGACCCAGTTCTGTTCCACTGACATAACCATCGCGGTTTAAATCACCCTTGCCCTGCTTGATAGCGTCTACAAACATTGGAGTGAAGGTGCTCTTTGCGGGAACCGTCTCACCGGCAGAGCCAGCAGTAATGAACTGGCGAACCGGCAGCGAGACTAATCTGTTTATCGCGGGTGGCCGATCTGGTAGTGCCCGACTCATAAAGACCGTTCCGGAAAAACAAGAGTCAAAAAGGAAAAGCGAATGCTTCGCTTCAGTATCTCGTGCCCAAGCCAGAACCTGGCTCATAGGCAGTGCTTTTCTCTGGAATCCCCTCTCATCCTCTAGTGGGCTGGGCGCATCTACCGGCACCAAATAACCTTTGTTTCCATCGCCCCGGGTGTAGCCATGACCAGCGAAAAAAAACAACAGGCGGTTTTGCTTGTCATAACCATAGCGGTCAATGAAATTCCTAAAATGATCCTCCAACTCCCGGCTATCGGGATCAAAATGCTTTTCAACTACGAATCCCTGGCCCTCAAGCGCTTTGGCCACAAGATTCAATTCTCTCGGAATGCTCTCAAGATCTGGCCACTGATTATCCTGATACTGGCTTGCCCCAATGAGTAATGCATGACTGCCTTGGTAAAGCTCTATCGCCTCTCCGCTGGCGGCAGTCGCTGTGACAGTCGTCAGGCCGCGATTCGCGGCTGACGCAGGCGCTAAGCCGATGAGTAACCACAACGCAATCAGAAAAATTTTACTCATTTTTCGCCCAGTGCACTCAATGAGTCGACATCTAATCTCTTCACCTATCCGGGCTTGCAATTCTTCACTGTCTGAAACCTGTTGAATGAACTGGTCAAGGGTTTCTTTGCTCATGGGATTCTCCTGTCGATCCACTGATGAGGATACGCCTGTCGTGATGGCAACTCAACTGCCAGATAGGCATCTTTATGCAATAGCCGGATCAAGTATGTGCGCTTGATCACCTTATTGGGCAGGAGTAGGGGGTAGATGTGATGGAGGTCACACTACTTAGTAAGATGAGGGCATGGGCCTGCCTACCCGCCGTGGCCGTGGCCTAGGTGGGACGGTACCCCATCAATCAGGCAGGCGGGGATAATGGAGACAGACAGAACTGCACTTTCTGTGACATACCTCACTGGTTTTAATTTCGTAACTCAGACCAAGAAAAAGGCAGTGGGATATTCAAGTACCCCAAAATTTGGGGGATTACAGTGACTTGAATGCCTGATTTTTCACCACTACCCATCACAGGCACAACCCTTGGGTTTAGAGCAGTTGTAAGTCTTTTTGATACAAGAGTTCCCACAGGCCTTACCTTTCTTGCATATCTTACAACAGGCAATAGGAGTCTCTTCCTGATCTAATCTCTTTCCCTTTCGCCAATCCCACGGAGCGACAAACTCTCCCGCCCACATACCTCTTTTAGCGGCTCTGCCGATAAAATACTTGGTATTGCAGTGTGAGCGCAGTTTCAGACCAGTAGTGATTTAGATACCTACTGTATTGCCTTCCCAAGATGCTACCTTTGATACGAAACATGCAAATATCAGTCCGATTGTTCGGGCTCTCTCTGGTATACAAGCACAAGCAGCGGACCATATATCCGCCAGTCAAGCCTTTTATTCGAATCTGTGATTACCTGCACGCATAATAGCGTGCGATACACACCCACCCAGCTTCGCCTATGAGCGCTTTCAAGCACCTGCTGAGTCCCCTGCAAATCGGCCCCATCGAAGTACGCAACCGCGTGCTGGTCTCAGCCCATGTCCCGGGCTTTGCCAAAGACAATAAACCCGCTGAGCAGTACATCGCCTATCACCGCAACTACGCACATAATGGGGTGGGTCTGCAGATCACCGGTGGCACCCCGGTGCATGAATCCGGCCTTTTAGGGGTGAACTCCGATGCACTTTGGAACCTCAACAACGATATCGTGCCGGGGTACCGTGCATTAAGCGATGCGGTTCACGCAAAAGGGGGCCGTATCCTGGCACAACTGGCACATAGTGGGGGCACCGTGCTGATCAACCAGCCAGGTCTCGAAAGTTGGGCGGCCTCACCCGTGCGCTCGGAGATCAACGGCAATATTGCCCACGAGATGAGCCCGGCTGAGATTCATGAAGTGATTGATGCCCATGCTCAAGGCGCCAAAAGAGCGGCTGCCGGCGGCATGGACGGTGTGGAGATACTGGGTGCATTCGGCTTTTTACCCCAGGCTTTTCTCTCGCCTTTAACCAACCACCGCACAGATAAGTACGGTGGTGCACTTAAGAACCGCCTGCGCTTTTTAATGGAATTGCTGGAGGCCGTTCGCGGAGCACTGGGTCGGGATCATGTGCTGGGGCTGCGCCTGCCGGGAGACGAGTTTGAGCCCGGCGCGCTGGATCTTGAGCAGATGAAAATCATCTGCAAACAAATAGCAGATACGGGCCTGATCGATTATCTCAACATCATTGCCCATACCAATATTACGCACCTGGGTCGTAGCCGTCACTGGGCGCCTACGCCTACCCGCCACGGCATCTTTGTGCATCTTGCCGGCGCAATACGCGAGGTAGTTAACCTGCCGGTGTTTGCGGTGGGCCGAATTATCGACCCAGCCCATGCGGAACACATTATTGCCCATGGTCAGGCCGATATGGTCGGCATGACTCGCGCGCATATCTGTGACCCGCAGATTCTGCCCAAAATTCGCGGCCACCTTGAGGCCAGTATCCGGATCTGCGTGGGCGCCAATGTCTGCATTGCCAACCGCTATGCCGGCAAACCTATTCGCTGTATTCAAAACCCCACTGTAGCCACGCCAGGCGTAGCGCTGTCACCGACCAAGGCCTCAAAAAAGGTGAACGTAATCGGCGCAGGGCCTGCGGGGCTGGAATGCGCGCGTATCTGCGCTGAGCGCGGTCACACGGTGCAGGTTTTCGATGCGGCCAACAGGCCCGGTGGGCAGCTGGCGCTGTGGGCCAGTGCGCCTTCTACCGGGGAGTTGGCCCGCATCATCGACTGGCGTGTGGACGAGTTGGAAAGACTGGGTGTTCCCCTGATGCTCAATCGCCCGATGGCCCGGCAGAACATTGTTGATCTTGATGCCGAGGTGGTCGTGATTGCCACCGGCGCACTCGATGCCTGCCGCAGCTTTGCCGGCGACGGATCAATGCAGATGATCTCAGCGCATGAGCTTTTGTGCGGCGCACCGGTGAGTGCTGCCAAAACATTGGTGCTTAGCGAGGGCCGCGGCCAGGCAGGCCTGGTTGCCGGCGAAGTGCTGTTGCATCAGGGCATCGCAACCGAAATTGTGACCTCAGATATCGCCGTTGCCGCTGATCTTGACCCGACTAACCGTGCAGCCTGGTATCACCGCCTCGGCGAACGCAACTGCATCTTCACGGCGGCGCACGTTGTTGAATCCGTAAACGCGGATACCGTGGTACTGCGCAATGTCTTCGATGACCGACTCAGCAAACGGGAGGGTATCCATCTTATCGTCGACTGGTCGGGATGCCGCGCTAACGATGAGCTTATTCATGGCTGGGACGATGCCGCTGTGGAAATCTTCTCCATAGGGGATTGTCGTGCACCGCGCACCGTGGAGGTAGCAATCAGCGAAGCATCAGCCCTGGCAAACCGGATTTAGTAACGCAAACCCCTTTTTGATCCATTATCCGGGCTCATCAGTCACCGCAGAGTAAAACAGCAATACCGTGGCGCCATCGTCGCTGCCGGCAGTATGCATGGCGCCGGGCGCCCGTACAATAAAATCCCCGGGGCCATAACGGCCATCCTGATCGTAAAAAGATCCTGCAAGCACATAGATCTGCTCGTATTCGCTGTGGGCGTGCATATCCGAGAACGCACCGGCATCTACCTTCATCAGCCAGGTGCGCACACCGGCAGCGACGTCCTCAACAAGGGACTTGGCCCAGAAACCGGGCGCACCGCAATCTTGCCATGGCATCTCATCCGTCTTTTGCAATAGTGAGCCCAACTTTGGCAAAAGCAAAGAGCGTGCCTGACCGGTGGATTTGAAAACCTCACTCAATAAGATGATCCTTGCGTGCTGTTGTTGCCGGTTGTCTGCCAGGTTCCTTAACTGCCCTGCTCTTTTGGCCGCAGCAGGATATCGTGTATCTGCATATGATCAGGCTGGGCCAGCGCATAGAGAACCGCACTGGCGACGTCTTCGCTTTGCAGACACTTAAGCGCACCGTAGGTTTTTGCTGCCGCATCGGCACTACCGGCGTAATTGGAGGCAAAGCCCGTCTCGACCAGACCCGGGCTGATGGTCGTCACCCGCACCGGGCGCTTAGCGGCATGCATCTCCTGGCGTAACGACTCAGTAAGCGCGCGCACCGCAAACTTGGTGGCGCAATAGGCCCCGTTAGCTCCTGTGGGCACCCGGTGCCCACTCATGGAACCGATATGAATAATATGACTCTCATCATGGTGTTCTTGCATCTGGGCGAGGGCTTGTTGCGTGCAGATGCAAAGTGCCAACACGTTAACCTCAAACATCTCGCGCCACTGGCCAGGATCCTGCGAGGTAAGATCACCGGCAAAACCCAGGCCCGCGTTATTGACCAGCACATGCACGCCCTGCCAGCACTTACCCACCGTATCGAAAAACCGCACGATCTCACTCTCGACACGAAGATCGACCCGACACGCCAAAAAAGCATCAGGCATGCCAGCCTCCTCCCCAAGGCCCTCGATTACCTCAAGGCGCCGGGCACAAACCGCCACCCGCATGCCCGCCTTTAACAGACCCAGGGTGATCACCCGGCCAATACCGCTCGATGCGCCCGTTACCACCGCTACACGTCCGCGCCAGCGATCCATCGCAACCCTATTTCGATCCTCCATCACACGCTCCTCATTATATGATCCTGGGCAACCAGTAAATGGCTCTCCCATTAAATACCCGGCAACGCCAGATTACATCACAGTACACCCAGGATCTCGTGAGTGACTCTACCACCAGGGCGCTCACACCATCTTTCCCCCGCAAAGGTCTGACGCTACACTAGGCCGATGGACAAGGAACTCTCAACCCAATGGCACGCCCTTATCGAGCTTGGCACGAAGTACGGCCTCGGGCTCATAGCCGCGCTGGTCACTCTGGCTTTTGGCTGGTGGCTCGCGGGCCGGGTGCAAAAACTCATCCTACGCGCACTCGATCGCCTGCCGCGCATGGACGCCACCCTAAAACCCTTTCTTTCTTCTCTGGCACGTTACGCCATTATCGCAATCACCCTGGTGGCCGTGCTGGCGCGCCTGGGGGTTCAGACCACATCGATCATTGCTGTGCTGGGCGCAGCAGGCCTCGCCGTTGGCCTTGCCCTACAGGGCACGCTACAGAACATTGCGGCCGGCATCATGCTGCTGCTGCTGCGGCCCTTTAAGGTAGGTGATTACATCGACGCCGGCGGTATTGCCGGCACGGTAGATGAGATCGGGCTTTTTACTACCGATATGACAACCTATGATGGGGTGTACCGCTCGGTACCAAACGCCTCGCTGTGGAACACATCTATCCTCAACTACAGCCGCCTGCCCACCCGGCGCCTGGATGTCCCCGTTGGCATTGCTTACGAAGACGATGTCGAAAAAGCCATGACGTTACTGCTTGATCACTTAAAGCAGGACAGCCGCGTTTTGAGTGAGCCCGCGCCGCAGGTGTTAGTAACAGGCCTTGGAGCGTCGTCGGTAGACCTCACGCTTCGCTGCTGGAGTGAGCGCGCAGATTTTTGGACATTAAAGTTTGAGTTCAACAAAAATGCCAAACTGTGGCTTGACGCCGCTGGCATTTCGATTCCCTTCCCCCAGCGCGATGTGCACCTGATACCCACATTGGCCGAGGCAAACTCGGACACTTGAGTGGTTAGCGAGCCTGAGACAACCCAAATAGTGAGACTCGACGCTAGGCCAGCAACTCACACCTTAGGCCAACATACTCAACGCCAATCCAGGAGCACTTTGCCGGACTGGCCAGACCCCATGGTATCGAAGTCGCGCTGAAAGTCGTCCACCGAGTACCGGTGGGTAATGATGGGCGAGAGATCAAGCCCCGACTGCAACAGACTCGCCAGCGGCCATCTCGATCCGCGCGCTCTGCTGTGAGCTGATCACCCGCTCGTGCTTGTGCAAGCCCTGCGATTCGATCTGCCGCAATTGCGCCGCAGTGCGATCGTAGAATTCGGTTCTGGCAGGCATGCCTTGGATCACTTCTCGATTACGTTGGGCTAAAAGTTGTAACCACGTTCCTCGTGATTGACCAGGTCAAGTCCCTCAATCTCTTCATCTACCCCAACGCGCAGCGCTACCACAGCACCGGCAACCTTCAGTGCAAGGTAGCTGACCAGAGCGCTCCAGGCTGCGGTAGCAACCACTGCCAATGCCTGTACACCAAACTGACTGACCAAGCTGACCCCTTCAGGCAGACCCGCTCCCCCCAGGCTCGACATAACAAACACACTGGTCAACAGCATACCCAGCGCACCACCGACCCCATGCACCGAAAAAACATCCAGCGAATCGTCGATCACCCAACGCTGTTTGACCAACTGGGTCGCCCAGTAACAAATAAAGCCAGCACTGGCGCCGATGATCAGTGCGCCCATCGGCCCGACAAAACCCGAAGCTGGAGTAATCGTACCTAGACCCGCCACCATGCCGGTGACCGCGCCGAGCGCACCCGGCCTACCGTGACGAATCCACTCTACAGTCATCCACATCAATGCTCCGGCAGCGGCACTGATATGGGTAACTAACATAGCCATGCCGGCCACGCCGTCAGCGGCAACCGCACTGCCTGCATTAAAGCCGAACCAACCCACCCACAGCATGGCGGCACCCGTCACCGTCATAGTCATGTTGTGCGGCAGCATCGCCGTTTGCGGAAATCCGCGGCGGCGGCCAAGAACGATCGCCGCTACCAGTGCCGCCACGCCAGCGTTAACGTGTACCACCGTACCGCCAGCAAAATCCATGACGCCCATCGCACTCAGCCAGCCGCCGCCCCAGACCCAGTGCGCGACTGGCACATAGGCAAAGAGCGTCCACAGTAGGCAAAAGATCAGCATGGCCGCGAAATTCATGCGCTCGGCAAAACCGCCGACGATAAGCGCCGGGGTAATCGCTGCAAAAGTCAACTGAAAAACAACAAAGACACTTTCGGGAATTGTTCCCGATAGCGCATCGACCGTCACTGTACGCAGGAAGACTTTTTCCAATCCACCGATCCAACCATCTATGCCGCCGGCCCCAAAAACCAGCGTGTACCCCAACGTCACCCAAAGCACGCTCACCGCACAAACCAGAATAAAACACTGCATCAGCACCGACAGTACATTGCGCGTGCGCACGAGACCTGCGTAGAACAGCGCAAGGCCCGGAATCGTCATAAACAATACCAGTGCGGTCGATGTCAGCAGCCAAGCGGTATCGCCACTATCAGCAGCTGCAAAGGTCACTGCGGGGAAACTCACGGCCATGATCGCCAGTGCAAAACGAGCAATAACAGGTCCCATCTTAAAGGGCATCCTGGTTTGTCTCGCCGGTACGGATGCGCAAGATACGCTCCACATCGTAGACAAAAATTTTGCCGTCACCGATCTTCTCCGTACGCGCTGCACCGACAATCGCGTCGATAACCTGATCGAGAATCGCGGCATCCACCGCGACTTCAAGCTTGACCTTAGGCACGAAATCCACCACGTACTCGGCGCCGCGGTACAGTTCAGTATGGCCCTTCTGCCGGCCAAAACCCTTAACCTCGGTAACCGTCATACCCTTGATGCCGACTTCCGCCAAGGCATCGCGGACATCGTCGAGTTTGAATGGCTTAATGATTGCTGTAACGAGCTTCATGGCGCGCTCCTGATAGATCGGTTGAGGTGGATCACTGAAAAAGGAACAGGCCGTCGGGCATTAATCGGGCTACCCGGCGACGCGGGGATTATCGCAGACATTGACTAGCGACCAAAGTATTGGCTCAGACCCAGCGTCGCAAAAGCGCGCTCGGGCAACACAGCCAGCGGTCTTGAACCCCAGAGGCGCCCTGTACAGTTGCATTAGCGGGCCAGATGGTGACAATGCTCTGTTCTCTTTTTCAGACATGGGCGGTGTGCAATCCTGCCAGGCCCCATTTTGGTGCATTATGAGTCACTACCCTATCCTGATCGAACCTGACGAGCTTGAGCCATTACTCGATGACGACAAACTGCTGCTAGTCGATCTGGGAAAACCTGAGTCCTACAGCCAGATACACGTGCCGGGGGCGATGTACCTGGACTATCCTTTGCTGTTGGCCGGCACCAAACCAGCGTCGGGCCTGTTGCCGCCAGAGGAACGACTGGCCCACCTGGCTGGGATGTTGAAACTTGACTCCGCCTCCCGAGTGGTAGCCTATGACGACGAAGGCGGCGGCCGGGCCGCGCGACTTGCGTGGACATTGCATTACCTGGGCTACCAGAGCATACAGGTCTTGAACGGGGGAATTCATGCCTGGAATAACGAGGGTCACCCAGTGAGTGAAGATCCGGTTTTTTTGGATAACAGGCAAACTCTGCCGGTGGCCTCACACGATCCCACGGTACTCGCTACCCGCGCATATGTGCTCGAGCACCTGGATGACGATGGGGTCGTACTGCTGGATGCCAGAACCCCAGAGGAATATGCTGGAACCAAGGCTTATGCGGCGCGCGGTGGCCATATCCCCGGCGCCAAAAACATTAACTGGCAAGACACCATGGACCCTGATCGCAACCTAAGACTGAAAGGCGCTTCTCAACTGCAAGACATGCTGACCCTGCGAGGAATAGATCCCCGGCAAGAGGTCATTACCTACTGCCAGACCCATCACCGCTCGGCCCATACCTGGATGATGCTCAAATCGCTGGGATTTACCCGGGTGCGAGGCTATGCGGGCTCGTGGTCCGAGTGGGGCAACGACCCCGCCTTACCAGTCGAACAAGGAGGTTCGTAATGATAGTCATCCTACGACCCGACAGTCCGATCAGCACTGCCGAAGGTAAGGCGGTGATGGATTACCTTTCTGCCAAGCCCGGGATTACCCCACATAGCCACAGTATCACCGGCACTGGCCGTACACTCACCGAGATCTACGTGGTCGGTGATGTTGCCGGCCTGGACCAGGCCGAGATCGAAAGCCTCCCCGGGGTTGAGAAAGTGGTTCGGGTCTCGCGTGAATACCGCGTGATCGGACGCCACACCGGAGACGTGCGCGCCTCGGGGTTCACCTATAACGACGTGCGCTTTGATCAGCAATCATTGCATGTCTTTGCAGGGCTTTGCGCGGTAGACGATCCAGTCAATGTCGAGACGATGATGCGAGCCCTGCGCGACAACGGTCAGGTCTGTACCCGCATGGGCGCATACAAGCCCCGCACCAACCCCTACTCCTTTCAGGGGCATGGCGCCCGCTGCCTGCCATGGGTGTTTGAGCTCGCCGGCAAATACGGTATCCGGGTGATCGCCATGGAGGTAACCCACGACTCACACGTACGGGAGATTCTTCAGGCGCTTGAGGAGACCGGTCACCCGACCGGGGTGATGCTGCAAATCGGTACCCGCAATACACAAAACTTTGAACTACTCAAAGAAGTTGGTCGCCAACAGGAGTTACCGGTACTGCTGAAACGCGGCTTTGGTATCACCCTTGACGAATCACTGAACGCCGCTGAATACCTTGCCAGCGAAGGCAACCGCAATATCATTTTCTGTCTGCGCGGTATGAAAACTAACATGGGCGACCCGCACCGCAACCTGGTCGATTTCTGCCATGTGCCGGTGGTGCGTCACCTGACCCACTTGCCCGTGTGTATCGACCCATCACATTCAGTAGGGAGTCGTAACGCCGGACCCGATGGTATCCTGGACGTCATGCATGCGACTGCGCAGGGTGTGGTTGCGGGCGCCAACATGATACTCGCCGATTTTCACCCTAAACCTGAAGAAGCTCTGGTCGACGGCCCCCAGGCCCTGCATATGGATGAACTGACCTGGTTTCTCGAGGATATTGGTATCGCGCGCCAGGCCTATGAGGCCCGACTCGCACGGGCGCAACGGCAAAACTGAATCATTGGCTACAGGCCCGGTCCGCGTTCATGAGTGAGAAAGAAAAAGTTCTTCGCAGTGAGGATGAATGGCGCACACGACTGAGCGCCCAGCAATACCAGGTTTGTCGCGCCCATGGCACCGAGCCCCCTTTCAGCGGTGAGTACAATGACTACAAGATGCCAGGCAACTACCACTGCATCTGCTGTGGTGCGCTGCTGTTCGATTCACAACACAAGTACGACTCGGGTTCGGGCTGGCCAAGTTTCTGGCAGCCAGCTCCCGGAGCGAATGTCGGCCAGCACACCGATGCGAGCCTTGGCATGATCCGTACCGAAGTGCTGTGCGGGTGCTGCGATGCTCATCTCGGCCATGTATTCAATGATGGACCAGTACCAACTGGGGAGCGTTATTGCATCAATTCGGTTGCGCTTGAGTTTAAGCAAAAACCAGATGACTCCGGCTGAAACACGCGCTCATACTTAGCCTTGGCGGGAGCGGATGCGCGGAATCTGCAGATTCTCACCCGCACGCGGAGGCCCTGCACGTAAACCCGGATTAAAACGGGTGATTACCCAGATCGGCAATTCAAACTCGTGAGCCAGCGCCCACAAGCTGTCTCCGGGACGTACAGTATAGGCTTCAGTGCCTGTCACCTCAAAGTTCTCCTTGAACTCCTCGACAAGCACTCGGTGATATTCTTCCCGGTGACGCTCAAAGACGTGTTGCTGATCCGACCCAGTCACCGGCAGCAGCAGCGCATCTCCACTTGCCAGCACCCGTGTCGAATCATAACCATTCAGCTCGCGCAGCTTCTTCACCCCACCCAGGCGTAACCAATCAGAGTAATGGCCCAGCGTCTCCTCGGGCTCGATGTTGATGCGGTACACCGTTTTGCCATTGACCCCAGCGGTTTGTACGGACAGATCAACTGGTCGGTCCAGCGGGCTCACGGAACCCTCCCGTTGCGCCAAGGTCGGTGCCGGGCCAAGCGGCCCATCGCTTAGGTCAATTGCACCGAGCGGCGAGGCCGAACTGTTAACACCTGAGTTCTGCGAAATCTGCGGCCAGTCAGAATCGGTAACTCCTTCATTTACAATGATCTCCTTGGCACCTGTTTTCGTGACCGACTTTGCAACATCCCCGGGCAAAGGCGCTGCCGAAGCCAGCATTACTGGGTCGGCTACGCTGGCCGTATCAGCCTTAGTTTCTACAGGCTTTTGGCCAGGCATTTTCAACTTGTCACCCGACGCAATCAATGCGCTAACCTTGAGGTTATTAAACGCAAGCAGGCGGTTGCAGTCGATGTCATGCGCTTTGGCAATAGCGCAAACCGTATCACCGGCGGTGACGATGTACTCAAAGGATTTCTGCCGGGTAGCATCACCCACGGGAGTCGTAGCAGCGATCGAGCGGGCCACCGCAACCGGAACGCCCACCGCCTGCAAGATCTGTCCCGGTCGAATGATCGCATCGGTGCCCAACGCATTGTCGAAGATTAATCGCCGGCATGAGATCTCCAATCGGGCCGCGATGCGACAGGCGCTGTCGCCTGCTACCACCTTATAGGCAATGCTGATACGGGGCACATCTGCCGAAGCGGGCTTCTTCACTGAGGTGGATTTGGCCCCTGTCGGATCAGGAATTGTCAGCGTCTGGCCAGGATGAATCAGATCACCACCTGCCAGACCATTTGCCGTTAACAATGCGGCGCAGTCAATACCGTGGCGGTTAGCGATACTACAAACGCTGTCACCTTTGCCTACGGTATAGCGCCCACCCGGCGGACGCTTCAGCGTACCTGGGATCAGCAGTTGGGAGCCTACCGCAAGGACCGAGCCTCGGTGTAACCCGTTTGCCGCCAGCAGGTCATCACAATCGGTTCCAAAACGCTGGGCCACTGCGCACACGCTGTCACCTGGGCGTACCACGTAGGCCCCTCGCTGCGCCACCATGCTGCGCGGTCGGCCAGCCGGCGGTACCTGCAGTTTCTGACCAGCACGGATAACCGCTTTTGAGCCAAGGCCGTTAAGCGCAATCAGCTCAGAACAACCGGTTCGAAAGGCGGCTGCGATGCCACAAGCAGTATCACCCGAGCGTACCGTGTATTGTAAAGTACCACTGCTGCGGGTTTCTGATGGCATCATACGCAACCGCGCCACGTGGTTAGCCCAACTGCCCGAGCGCGGTGGTAAGCGCAAGCGGTAGCCATTGGGAATAAAACGCCAACCATGCCAGACAAAACGGGTCAACGCCGGGTTTAGCGATTTCAGTTGCGCCTCACTGAGACCAAATACACTCTGGATTCGCGCAATAGACACCGGCCTTTTAAGTTTCAAGGTACGGTAAGTCAAGGGTCGACCCGGCTGAATGTCTCCAAAAAAACGCTTGGCGTTGCGGGCCACATGTCGAGCCGCCAGAAACCCTGCATAAAAATTCTTCACTGCCACCTGAAACTTGCTCGAGCGATAACGGTTAATCACCCGGATGTAATCAGGTCCGAGCTTTTTGATCGCTCGGCGCATACCATTAACACCATAGTTATAGGAGGTGATCACAAATGGGCCCAGCGCACTATCAGTTACCCTCGAATCCTTGGCTTGCGCTGCCACCGTCAGAGTCTTGCGGGCATCCTTGAGATAACGCACTGCAGCCCGGCTTGCTGCCTCAGGGTCCAGACGCTCGTCGACCGTGGCATCCAGTTCCAGCCCGAGCGTGCGGCCAGTAGCGGGCATAATCTGCCACAGCCCGGCAGCGCCAACCCGCGAGTAGGCCTTAGGGTTATAGGATGACTCCACAAACGGCAGATACTGAATATCGCTAGGCAGGCGGGCATCTTTAAGAACCCGGCGCACCAGCGGGCCATAGGTGCCAAAGCGTCGCAATGCAGCCTGAAAACCATCACGGTTGCCAGACTGACAGCGGATATTTGTTGCCGCCTCACGAATCTCAGCCGGTGAGCGATCTGGAAACAAAGACAACAGATGCTTACCGTAGGCGCTGCTGACCCGGTAGTTACGCTCTAACTGGCGGGCAAGGTTATGCATCTCCCCAGCAACACGCTTTTTCTGGTCCTTGATAAAAGGTGTATTGCCCTTGCGCCCACAGGCACGCCCCTTGAACACCTTGTAGACACGGTGCGGGGCACGCGCATCATGCAATACCGAATCCTGACTGTTCCAGCGGCTGTAGATATCGATCCAGAAATTCACCCGGTTCTGCAATTCGCGCGGGCAGGGAAAAGTCGTACTGCACTGCATGGTGTGCTGCTTAACCCGAACGAAAGCACGCACCGGCGGCGATGCCAGAAGACCTGTGCCGAACGCACAGATCATCAGATACAGTATTCCCCGGTTCAGCCGATCAGGCATATTTTTTTCTGGGTCGAGGTGGTGGCAGGTTCGCGAAACCCTCAAAAGGGCCGTACTCGAACCTAGGGGCGCTTTCCAGGGCCCTATGCTATCAATTTGCGCCGCGATCGGGAATGCCCTGGGTACGCGCAGGGCTTTTTCAGTCAAAAAATAGGCGCCTTTGCTACACTTGCATCCATTGAGATCTACCTGCCTTGGGTCTAAGGCCTGTATCAGCCCCAGCCATGACACACATATCAACCAGCCATATCACTGCCAGCGTAGCAAACGCACTGCAGTACATTTCTTACTATCATCCACCGGACTTTATCGAGTCCATGTCTCGGGCTTACGAGCGTGAGGCTTCGGAATCTGCAAAGAATGCGATCGGACAGATACTGATCAACTCGCGCATGGCTGCCGAAGGCCACAGGCCGATCTGCCAGGATACCGGGATCGTCGTTGTATTCATCAAAATTGGCCAGTCGGTGGTTATTGATGGTGACATCTCTTTGCAGAACGCAATCGATCAAGGCGTACGCCAGGCCTACACCGACCCCGACAATCCACTGCGAGCTTCAGTGGTATCCCCGCCAATAGGTGAAAGACGAAATACCGGAGACAATACCCCTGCCGTGGTGCATATCGAGATAGTGACCGGTGACACACTTGAGATAACGGTTGCGGCCAAAGGGGGTGGTTCGGAGAACAAGGCGCGCCTGGGCATGCTTAACCCCAGCGATGACCTGACGCAGTGGGTAACCGATACCCTGCCTGGTATGGGCGCCGGCTGGTGTCCACCGGGTATCCTGGGTCTGGGTATTGGCGGTACCCCGGAAAAAGCACTGCTGCTCGCCAAGGAATCGCTGATGGCGCCCATCGATATCGACCAGATCATCGCAGATGGACCCAAGAACCCCATTGAGCAGTTACGCCTTAATATTTATGAGTCGGTCAACCGTCTGGGTATTGGAGCGCAGGGGCTCGGTGGACTAACCACGGTGCTGGACGTCAAGATTCTGGAGCACCCAACGCATGCCGCCTCACTGCCGGTAGCGATGATTCCCAATTGCGCGGCAACCCGACATATCCACTTCACTCTGGATGGCAGTGGGCCGGCAAAGTTACCCACGGTTGACCTGGCAAACTGGCCACAGATCGCCGCACAAACCGGCGGACGGCGAGTTAACCTGGATACACTGACCCCAGATGATTACCGATCCTGGCGCATCGGTGAAAATCTGCTGCTGAGCGGACATATCCTGACCGGACGTGACGCCGCTCACAAGCGGATCGTAGACCGTATTCAAAGTGGTGAAGCGCTTCCTGAAGGCGTGGATCTTAATGGCCGGTTCATCTATTACGTTGGGCCAGTGGACCCGGTAGGTGATGAAGTCGTTGGCCCGGCCGGACCGACGACCTCCACCCGGATGGATAAGTTTACCGATACCCTGCTGGAACATACCGGCCTCGCTGGGATGATCGGCAAGGCCGAGCGCGGAGCGGCTGCGATAGAGGCAATTCGCCGCCATGGCAGCGTCTATCTGATTGCGGTGGGCGGCGCGGCCTACCTGGTTTCTCGCGCCATCCAGGCATCGCGGGTCGTGGCTTTTGAAGATCTGGGAATGGAGGCTATCTATGAGTTCGAAATCAAAGATATGCCCGTAACGGTCGCAGTCGATAGTACCGGCGCCTCGGTACATCAGGAAGGGCCCCGTCTATGGCGCAAGAAAATTGAATCGTTTCCGGTACGTGTCGCCTGATAGCAGACTAAATAAAAACACCATGCTCGCCCGACCTCGCCTTTTTACCTGCTGTGCCGCAATACTCCTGGCACTGCTCTTATCCGGGCCTATCCATGCCAAGGAAAACAACCAAGGCACGTTTATGGGGGCGATGGATACGACACATCCCACCTGGTTTAAGGAGAGTTTTCTAGATTTCGAAGAGGATATCGCCCAGGCCGCAGCCGAAGGTAAGCGCCTGGTGCTGTATTTCTGGCAAACGGGCTGCCCCTACTGCAACGCCCTGGTCGAGCACAATTTCACCCAGCGTGATATCACCCAGACGATGCGTGAGGATTTTGACCTGGTAGCGATCAATATGTGGGGTGATCGCGAAATCGTCCAGGTCGGTGGGCGAGAATTTAGCGAGAAAACTCTCGCGGGCGCACTCAAGGTGCAATACACCCCGACGTTGCTGTTCTTCGATGAGACGCGCAAGGTCATACTGCGCCTAAACGGCTATTATCCGCCGGACGATTTTCGTAAAGCGCTGGCGTATGCAGGTAACCAAGGAGAGAAGCGCGGCACCTTCGCTGACTACCTGGCAAACCAGGCAGGCAGTTCGGCCGACACTGCCCTGCACACTGAAGAATTTTTTGAAGCACCGCCTTATGACCTGTCGCTACAAAGCGGGCGGGCGCTGGCCGTCTATTTCGAACAGGGTCAATGTCGTGAGTGCGACACACTGCACCAGCAACTGCTGTCACAACCGATTGTGCGCACCCAGGCCAAGAAGATGCGCGCGGTGCAGCTTGACATATTGTCCGACACGCTCTTGATCACGCCGGATGGACGCAAGCTGAGTGCACGGGCATTTGCCCATGAACTGAATGTGCAATTCGCGCCCACGGTGGTATTCTTTAACGCCAAGGGCGTCGAGGTAATGCGCCTTGATGGGGCCTTTCGTACTTTTCACACCCAAGGCATTATGCGCTACATCAACGACCGCGCTTATGAGCATGAACCCAGTTTCCAACGCTACCTGGGAGCATATGTGGAACACTTGCAAGAGCAAGGTTTCGATGTTGATATTTGGAGTTACGATCAATCGGTCAGCCGCAACGGACAGCCCGTGCTGATCGACTGACAATCCACACCGCCCAGTAGCAACTGTATTTATGAGGCCTCCTGATTACATCCGTGAGGATTTCTCACGCGAGCCGTTGGATCCGGCTTTGCTCGCGAGTGAGCCCATGACACAGTTCGAGTCGTGGTTTTCAGAAGCCTGCACCGTTGATCCAGAAGCGCCCAATGCCCTCAGTCTAGCCACTGCCTCTTCAGCAGGACGGCCGAGTGTGCGCACGGTGTTGCTCAAACTCTACGATGAATCCGGCTTTATCTTCTTCACAAACTATGGCAGCCGCAAGGGTCGCGATCTCAGCGAGAACCCCTTCGGCTCAATGCTGTTTCCATGGACCCGCCAGGGGCGCCAGGTCATTGCCAATGGCCCGGTCACTCGTATCTCAAGCGCCGAGTCACTGAAATACTTCCTAAGCCGCAGCCGTGGCAGTCAGTTAGGCGCCTGGACATCGGCTCAAAGCAGCGTGATTTCCGCGCGTTCCGTGCTCGAATCCAAGCTATATGAAATGAAGAACAAATTCTCCCACGGAGAAGTGCCGCTTCCCAGTTTCTGGGGAGGCTACCGACTGAAGCCAGAAACAGTTGAATTCTGGCAGGGCCAGGCTGACCGCATGCACGATCGCTTCCTCTACAGCCGCGACACCAGCGGACACTGGCAGGTAGAACGTCTCGCGCCTTAGCGTTCTCTGACTACACGAGCCAATACCACTCGTTAGCGCTGGATGCCGCCATCTTAAGAGTCAGACTATTCGATTGTGCCCATGTCTTCTGCCGGTAAGCGCACCGGAAATTGTGCACGAATAGCCTCATCAAGAGCTGTCGGGATATGTACCGGTCGAGGAGCGCCAAGAATCTGTGCCACTCGTTCACGGGCATTTTCCAGCAGGTCTGGGCGACCTTTCTCGTTCCACTCCTTGGGACTCAGACGATCACTCACCTCGGGGTACACGTAATCGCGCTGCATTAATGACCTAGTCTGGCTGTGCCCCAGAAAATGGCTTGGCCCTCCAATACAGACCTCCCGAATCGCATCAATCGATAGGGACTCGTCGGTCACCTCAATGCCACGAATGGTACGGTTGATGGCACCAAGCATATCGTTGTCAATAACGTAGCTCTCAAGGCAACAACCCAACAGGCTGGCGTGCATGCCAGCAGCCTCGTAGACCAGATTAGTACCGCTGTGTCCGGCCAGCACGTTGGTGTAGGCCTTCTCGTAACCGGACTGTGCATCTGGCAGCTTGGCATCGGCCATGCCTGCGGCAATGCCTGTGGGCAGATCATAGTAGCGCCCCATCTGGCCGCAGGCCGCCATCAGCACTGCCTGCTCACCACTGCCACCACTCATCGCCCCCGTGCGTAGATCAGAGACCAAAGGCCAGGTGCCAAAAATGCAAGGATGGCCCGGCTGAAGTAAATTGACATAAACCAGCCCCCCCAGCACTTCAGCAACTTCCTGTACCACGGCACCCGCCAGTGCCGCAGGACTGGTAGCGCCAGCCTGGCCAGCTGCCAGCAGCAATACGGGTATCCCGTGACGTATGCAGGCTTCCAGCACCCGGCAGGCGTCTTCAGCAAAACGCATTGGCGGAACAACGAAACAGCATGAACAACTGACAAAGGGTCGCTCGCGCCATGCCTGCTCGCTGCCAGCAATCATCCTCAGCATTTCCATAGTCTGGTCAACATGCGCGGGATCCACAAAACTGGTACCCACATGTTTGCGGGTGCCGGCAACCGCCGCGTAACATGTATTGAGATCCATCTCGGCCGGGTCTTCAATATCGCGCAACACCATGGGCCGCTGAAAAAAATGAATATGCTCCATCTCGTCAACAATGCGCGCAGCATCGTATAGGTCCTGGGCTGTGGATTCGCGGTACTCGCACTTGACCGTATCGACCACGTGCACAGCCGCACCCGCGGTACCGAAATAGGTACGGCTGCCGCTTAGGTCCAGATCAAAACGGGGATCCTGTCCATATAGCGTGATATTGCGCGCGCAGCGGGCCAAGGTATCTTCGATTAGCGAGCGGGGAAAAAGTAACCGGCCATCATCCGTTAACGAACCGCCGGCCCGAGTCACCAGTTCGACACAGGAGGGTAAGGCATTGGCAAAACCGATGGTCTCAAGGGTCTCGAGCGCCGCTTCGTGGATACGGCTGACCTCATCCTGAGTTAGCGGCTGATAGCGCCCGCCAGACAGTCCGGGGCGTACTGGTTTTTCATCTTCCGGTACCGGTGTCGCACGTAACGCCTGTCGTGCTGTCCTACCACCCATCCGGCTGGACTTTCCTGTCATCTTTGCCCCCTGCTACCCGGCTCGATGCATCCTACTTTTAATCGGAACGCTCGATCTGACGGCCACGTTTGTCTGCATGCAGCAACGTGGTCACCATTTCATTCTCCCTGAGCATGACCCGTTGATACGTCGGCAATACTTCAAAACCGGACTGCGCTCCGGGCTCCACAATACCCCCACTCAGGAGTGTGCCACTGTGGCCTGCATTCATAGCCAAGCGTATCTTCGCGGCATTGTAGTCGCCGTTTCCCCCAAAGGGAACCGAGAAAATAGAAGTTTTCTGTATCTTGGAAAAGTTGTTCAGAAAGCGTCAGTTCTCATCGATTTCGCGCCACTGCTCAGCTTCGTTTAGCGATGCCATCACGTAATGGTTAAGGCTGTGACTGCCATAGCTCAGCGGATGAGCTAGCAATCCCGCACTGGCGGGCGTATAGATTCTCTGAAGATCGGTAGGCAACTCGATTTCCGTGAGGAAATCATCTAAAGCGCTCTCAACCACACGACTGTTTGTTCCGCGGATCTTTGGTATAGCGATAAAAAGGCTGATCAGGCTCGCGAAAGAATTTGTCGGAGTGACGATGCTCAAAATCCGCTACCCGATGGGTATTGATAATAAAACGTATCTTGTCCCGCCAGAAAATACCGCCGTCCATGAAGGCGCGGTTAACAAAAATCGTAAGCGGTATCTGCAGCGCTTCGAACACACCCAGTGCCTCATCGGTAATACAGCAATACCCGTCATCCGCGGTAACAGTGGCTAACCCAGTACGATCTTGCGCCATGCAATATTCATCGAGCGGCAAGAATCAACAATAACGGGAAAGCGTTTCTAACTGGCGGAACAGGAGTCCAGGCGCCACATTGTGCAGGCTTTGCGCAAGCGCGGCTGGTGGGGAACTGAAAGTGCCGTAGTAAAGCAACACTATGCCCGCACGCTTTGCCAGCCCCTCTAATGTCTGCTGCTCGGCCTCATCAGCGTCTATCATCCTCCAAGCCGATCGAATGTTGCCCTACGCGAGCCCAGTAGCTACAGGCTAAACTACGAGGACTATTTCAGGCAAAACAAAAATGTCAGTCTCAACTACTCAATTTCACCTGGGCGCGCAGGAGATTCTCAAAACTGTGCAATTCGGCCCACTGGTCGACGCCCTTGAAGCAATGCACCGTGAGGCTCCAGCCGACGTTAAGGATATGCTGCTGGAACAACCTGGCTCTGAGGAAACGGACTATTGCCTGATCAGGGCTGCCTGGCAACGCGGCGAGGCCCTGGGGGTCAAGATTGCAAGCATCTTCCCCGAAAACCAGGCACTTGAGCTTCCGGCTATCCACGCGGCCTATATTCTTTTCGATGGCGCCACTGGCGTGCCTTTGCAGTCTATTGACGGCACGGTACTGACCTACCTCAAGACCGCCGCCGACTCGGCGTTGGGCTCACGACTGCTGGCACGGCCTGACTGCCGGCGCCTGCTGATGGTTGGCGCGGGCGCCATGGCGCCTTATCTCATCGAGGCACATTGCACGGTCCACCCAGGTATCGACAACATCCAGATCTGGAACCGCTCACCCGCCCGGCGCGATGCACTGATCGAGACACTGGGTGCTGACCGGCCAGTGGAAGCCGCTGATAACCTCGCCGAGGCAGTGGCCTGGGCCGACATTATCTGCTGCGCCACCATGACGACTGACCCATTGATCCGTGGAGAATGGCTAGATCAAGGAACCCATCTCGATCTGGTTGGCGCTTTTCGCACAGACATGCGTGAAGCTGATGATGAAGCGCTGCGCAAGGGGCAATTGTTCGTAGACTCACGCCAGACCACTATCGGCGAGATCGGCGAACTGCTTATCCCAATGAACGCCGGAGTCATAACGAAAGAAGACGTGCTTGCCGACCTTTATCAGTTGTGCGCCGGTCATCCGGGGCGTGGCAACCCAACCGAAATCACGATATACAAAAATGGCGGAGGCGGCCATCTGGATCTGATGACTGCGCGTCATATTCGGGAACGCTGCACCTCACTCTGAATCCGGCGTGTAATACTTCTACCCGGGATTTAGTACCTGCAGGAAAAGCGGTGTCCAGGCCAACGTCAGCAACGCCCAGAGCGCAAGTTCAATGCGGATCACAAAACGATACCGGGCGCGTTGCTCTCCCGTGCTGCTGGACAGGAATAAAGCGGACATCAGGATATCCAGCAAGATCACAAAAAAGAATATCGGTACCAGTGCCGGTACGATCACCGTCGTCACAAAGGCCCAACCCTGGTAACTGGTGCGGGCCAACGCGAATGGGGCCAGCGCTGCCAGGATACAAAGCACCAGTGCCAACATTGTTCGCAGTACGCCCAATTGACGTAGCAGTTTAGTCAGTAAAGCCAAGGCAACTGTTTGAATGACTTAGGGGTTTCGCGGCAGGCATGAAAACATTCTTTCAGTTTCCCTCGGACCGCGATGTATCGTCAGGATTAGTTTCCGCCTTGAGTACAGTTTGCTCATCTACGCGAAGAAGTTCGCTGAAATTCTTCTTGGCCTTGTCACATGCATCTTGGTTTTGCCACCAATCCCAAAGACGCGGGGCAAGGATAGAAGCACCACCCGTCATGGGCACCAGCCAAGCCTTCAACCCGGTCCAAAATGCGCCTTTCAAATCGGGCTCTGGCTTAGGATCTTGTAACGTACCTCGAACACGAAAGAATTCATTACCCGAGACAACTGATGATACGACGCCAATGCCGCGGCCTATTGGTTTGATAGCTATATCCAAAGTCTCATCATCAAATCGAAAGCCTCCAGCAACAAGGTATATAACATCGCTCATTTGCAACACAATGGTATCGCGTGAAATCGCCTCCCCATCGACTACCCTGAAACCGATCTCGCCACATTCAATTTCATGCAGTTTAGCTCCACTTTTGGGATCCAAGAATCCCAGTATCTGCGTCACTATCGAATGGGTAAGGAAATCCAGGCCATCGCCAGCTGAAAAAACAGCATCGCGCGCAGAAAGAAGCATCGAGCCGGCCGCCTTGGCCAGCATTTCTTTAACTGATTTGCCATACCCCTTCAGATCGATTTCAACATCAACCTGCCCGCGTATCGGCAAATCTTCGTCGCGCAACTGTGGGATTTGATCGAGCTCAAGAGCTTCGATATTAAACTCAAGCTTCGTGGTGTACTGCGGCTCGTGCGTATCAACACTCAACTGCATATTAAACTGCCCCCCTGAAAACTCACCCGAATCCGCATCAACCATCAACACGCTGTCATTGACCCGGATGCTCGTGCTCAGGTTTTTGGCCTCGATCTTGCGAGTCACCAACTTTCCAACTTTGAGATCAGCATCGAGATCAATCCCGCTGACCCATTCCAGCCGCAAATCAGCCTCACTGAACCACGATTCCGTGGTGGGCTCCGGCGGTGTTGGGAAAATCTCGATCAGGTTCAAGCGACTGGATTGAAACTCTCCGTTGATACGCAGCCGCTCTCCCGGGAGAACCTCAAACTGGGGCAAAGCGGTGATATCCAAGCCTTCAATTGTGGCTGAGCCGGCCAGATCATTATTACCCAGGGTCAATGAAAACTGTCCTGAATTTAAGCGCCCATCACCTAACGACAAACTACCCGCAAAAACCACGGGGCCGATATCAAGATATGTGCCGGACACAAAGGGGGCCAGGTTTAACAGTGATTCCGTCTGGATTCGCGCATCCACACGATTGCCGTTCTGTGGCGGCCAGTTGAAAGCGCCCACTATGGATGCCTGGATGTCGGACTTATCAAGAGTGACCGAACCGATTAGCGTCTGATTCGAACCGCGGGCACGGCGGACAGTGCCAGATGCTGACACTGGCCCCTCGCCGGGTAATCCTGTATCCAGCAGATGATTGAGCGCGCTGACATCAGTCGTCTCGAAATGCCCTTTCAGATCGAATCCAGCGTCTTTTTCCAGTGCGCTGACCTGGCCGTTGACTCGTGCGGTTAAAGCCTCGGTGCTAGCCTCCAGGGTCACAAAAACCGGTGCCCCCGGTTCAGTCGCCCCCACCAGGCTGGCTTTCAGTGCGGCCGGCGCATGATAAGAGGGATTGAGGTGCAGCGGCCGGGCAAAGCGCGTAAGGTCATCTACTTTAAGGTCAATTGCCAGGGAAGCCGTCCCCCACCGGGTGATATCAGGGAGTTCGCCCGAAAAACGCCCCATCGTGATGCCCTCGCCCGACACCTCTCCCCTCAAGCCGAAAAGGTTTATACGCCCTTGCGCATGCTGGATTCGAGCACTCCCGGTAACACCGATACCCTCATATTCTTCCAAAGGAAGATCAAGCAAAGGTCCGAGTGCGCTGAGGTCATCCACTGTAGCCTGTGCTGTGAGATCTGGACCGGCTTGGCCGAATGGTGACGCAACGGTGCCCGTGACACTGGCCGTGCCAAACACACTGCTCGCCTCGCCGATGAGATCCGTTAGCGCGAGCGCTCCGTGGGCCCCGCTGAGCGCAGCCTCGACCTGCCCGCTCGCCGTCAGGGGCAGGGTATAGCCGAACGGCTCGACCAATGTCTTGATGTCGTCCGTGTAGGCAGTAAACGGCAGGTAGAACTGGGCCTGCTTGCCCAGCGGACCGATGTTACCCGCACCCTTACCCTTTATCGTCAAAGGGGCAGAATCAGAACGAATATCAAGATCAATGTCGGTGACATTGACAAGGGAATCACGGGGCCGGCCACTAACGTGGGCATTCGCCAATGCACGGCCGGAATGCGGTAATTCCAGGCCATAGGCTTTCAGGAACGAGCCCAACTGGTCGGTCGTAGCCTCGGCAGAAAAATCGACCCACAGTCCATCAGGGCTGTGTAGTCCTTCCAGATATCCTTCTGCCTGCAGTTGAGCGTGCTCACCAGAAGCGCTCACAATGACGTCGTCAATGCGAAAATCTCCCAGCGAACCTGTCAATATGCCCCGGGCCTCCGCAACTGCCTTAAACGGCACGCGGCCCCGGTACAGACTGACCAGTTTTCCCAGGTGTTCAGTTTCAACGAGCACCTGGAAACGGCTGGAGGGCCTGGAGCCGCGAAAGTCCGGATGTACCAGGCTGAATTCGCCCGAAGCCGTGATGTGCAACAGCGCCGACGCCGTCTTGATGGCTACTTTCTCTAGGCGCAGATCACGATTCCAACGGCCGCGCAGAGTTGCAGTCACGGTGGCATCCCCATCGAGCAGTTGCGCATTTCGCAAAGACAGTACCGGCACAACCATCTGCACCGCTTTCTTAAGATCAGAAGTTTTGAGATCCAGTGCAAGATCAAAATTAGCGCCGTCCATCAAGTCATTGACACTGCCATGAATCTTGCCGGCTACTGCCCCCAGCGAGAGATCTAAAGTGGCTTCCAGATCGTCATCCTTAAGGATCAACGAGCCAGCTAAGGTCAATGGCGCCCCGTTCAGGCTGCCAGTCAGCACAGCCTCGCTACCCTCATCCCTCGAGGGCAAGGTCAAAGTCAAACGTTCAAGATATAGATCCTGGTGCAACCGCGGATCACGCCCAGCAAATACCAGCCGTGCATCCTGAATCAACACATCACGCGCGACCAGTCGCCCTAAGACGGGCGGCAACTTGGCCGATGGCTGCTCTCGATCAAAGTGCCAATTAGCCTGGCCATCAGCACTGACCGCCAGTTGGAGCATCGGGCCATCCAACTGCAGCCGGTCAATCACGGCTATGCCGGAGAACAGCGACCAAAGATCAAATTCGATAACTCCATTTTTAAGTTCCAATAGATCGACATCAAAGGTATCTTGGGGGCTGGCAAGGCGTAATCCGGACACCTTCAGGCGAGTCGTCGGCCACAGCTGGAAATCCAGTGAATCGCTTATCGTCACCTCACGATTAATAGCAACACTCAACCAGCCCGCCAGAGCATCACGATGATCGTTCCAGTTCAGGTACTGCAATGCCAGGGCAAGCACCGTGACCGTAGCCACCAGTACGGTCACAACCGATAGAATAAGCCGCTTGACCAGTTTCACCATTGGGGATGCAAGCGGGTGCTGCATTTCATGGAGACGAAATCTCGCGACCGAAGTTCATGACAGTTAAGATACCCCAAAATGAGCTGGGCGGCAGACCAAACCAAAGCCAAACCGGGCGGACGGTACCCAGCACAGGCAATCATCGGCCCGCTGATATGAAAACATCGATCAACGATAACAAACTCAGCAAGCGACTGCGTCGCAAGACTGGGCAGGCGATCCAAGATTTTCAGATGATCGGCGAGGGTGAACGAGTTATGGTCTGCATCTCCGGAGGCAAGGACTCCTTTACCCTGCTCGATATCCTCAAGCGATTGCGCCAGCGGGCTCCGATCTCCTTTACTCTCCGGGCGGTTCATCTGAATCAGAACCAGCCCGGGTTCCCGGTTGAAACACTACGGGAATATCTTGAAACCACCGGGGTGCCCTTTGATGTCATCGATGAAGATACCCACAGTATAGTAAAACGTGTTATTCCTGAAGGCAAAACCATGTGCGGACTATGCTCGCGGCTGCGCCGGGGCATTCTCTACCGCTATGCTCGTGAACACCGCATGACCCGGATCGCCCTGGGGCATCACCGCGATGACATGATCGAAACCCTGTTTTTGAATATGTTTTATGGTGGCCAACTAAAATCAATGCCTCCCAAACTGCTAAGCGACGACGGCACCAATGTGGTAATCCGTCCGCTGGCCTATTGTACCGAGGCTGATATCACCGATTACTCTCATCTACGCGAATTCCCGTTGATCTCATGTAATTTGTGCAGCTCACAGGATCACCTTCAGCGCCAGGCCATCAAGAAGATGCTGGCTGGCTGGGAGAAATCCCGCCCAGGACGTATGGCTAGCATTTTTCGCAGCCTGACCCGCGTCGCTCCGAGTCAACTGGCTGATCGGGATCTTTTCGACTTCGCTGCATTGGACTCACACCAGGAATTCAGT
>Ga0208406_1000072_pt1 | contig 38993 bp, 32 predicted proteins | sample ETNtaG_15_FD_185769 | JGI IMG/M metagenome (GOLD analysis project Ga0208406, IMG submission 185769) | Marine microbial and viral communities from oxygen minimum zone, Eastern Pacific Ocean - ETNP201302PF89A (SPAdes) (version 2) | ecosystem: Environmental > Aquatic > Marine > Oceanic ...
CTGAGTCAAGTGTTGAGCCTTCTGAGTTTGAGTGTCAATTTCAGCTTGCAGTTTTTCAACAGCCAAGTCAGATTCTTCTTTGGCTTGTGTTAATTCTAGGATTTGTTTTTCCTTCTCTTGAATTTGATTCGTTCGACTTTCGACATTATCTTCTAATTTAGCAATTAATTCGGTTTTGGTATCTAACTGGGATTGCTGTTCCTCTATCGCGGACTCTAGTTCGGTTTGACCCTGAGTCAAGTGTTGAGCCTTCTGAGTTTGAGTGTCAATTTCAGCTTGCAGTTTTTCAACAGCCAAGTCAGATTCTTCTTTGGCTTGTGTTAATTCTAGGATTTGTTTTTCCTTCTCTTGAATTTGGTTCGTTTGACTTTCGACATCGTCTTCCAGTTTTGTAATTGAGTCAGTGTTGTTTTCTAACTGTGCTTCTAGTTCCTCTTTTACTGATTCGAGGTTGGTTTGAGTTTGAGTTAATTCTTGAACCTGCTGTGTATGAACCCCAATTTCAGTTTGTAATCTTTCGATAGTGGAATCAGATTCTTCCTTAGCTTGAGTTAATTCCGTGATCTTGGTTTCTCGTTCCTGAACTTGTTGTAGGTAATTTCCGACATCGTCTTCCAGTTTTGTAATTGAGTCAGTGTTGTTTTCTAACTGTGCTTCTAGTTCCTCTTTTACTGATTCGAGGTTGGTTTGAGTTTGAGTTAATTCTTGAATTTGGTTCGTTTGACTTTCGACATCGTCTTCCAGTTTTGTAATTGAGTCAGTATTGTTTTCTAACTGTGCTTCTAGTTCTTCTTTTACTGATTCGAGGTTGGTTTGAGTTTGAGTTAATTCTTGAACCTGCCGTGTATGAACCCCAATTTCAGTTTGTAACCTTGCAATGGTGGAGTCAGATTCTTTTCTAGCTTGAGTTAGTTTCTCAATTTCTTCCTCCTGATCCCGAACTTGTTCTGGGAACGAACCCAAGTCTACTTCAAGCCGGTCAGCATGATCCGATTTAGAAATTAGATCTCTCTCAATATTCTCTTTGGCTAAGTCAGCATCATCTTTGGCCAAGGTCAACTGTTGAATTTTTTCCTTTTGCTGGTCGACAATTTCAGTCAATTGATTAATTTCAAGATGGAGTTTCCCAAATTCAATTAGGCGAAGTGCTGCTGTGTTTTCGGGATTTAGGGTTAATATATGTTGCCATATTTCAAGCGCTTCTTCAATCTTCCCATTGGCCTTTTGTGTCTCCGCTTGGAGAAGTAAGCTTTTTACTTCAGTTTCTATTCCTCGCTTAGGTATCTCTAGGTTATTTGGCAGATAACTTGAAGCCTTTCTCCAAGTTTCTAGTGCTAGATCATACTTCTCCTCAACATCATAATTGGAGGCTTTCTGTATAAGCGTTGCTGTTTGTTGGAGTGAACCTAATGCAATGCCAAGATCGTCCATGGAATCATATCGGTTAGCAGAGTCTTCAGCTAGGCATTTTTGAAGGATTTCATTGGTTTCTCCCAGAAGTTCAGCGGGGGATGTTGTTTTGATCAAGTTTGGTTCTTCTGGAAATTGCCCTTCAAAATTTTTTCTTCCAAATAGGGATTCACTAGACAACATTTCACATATAATCAAACCAAGCAGATAGATATCTGTCTTTTCATCTATCGTGGTGTTATATCCATTTATCTGCTCTGGAGCAATATACGGATCACCTTTATCTGTGTCAGAATTAATTTGAGCTAGCCTAAAGTCTGTAATTCGAACAACATCACGGGCACCCAACATTATATTTTCGGGAGTTAGATCTCGGTGGTATATTGGTTGAGGATCACCATCAGCTCCTTTGAACTTATGTGCGTACTGTAGCCCGCTACAAATTTGTATTGCCAATCGGGAAGCGTCCGCGATGGGCATGGGGGCTTCCTCAGAAATCTTCGAACGCAGAGATATACCATCAATCTTCTCCGTCACTATGAATGGCATTTGCTCAAAAACGCCGTAATGATAAAAGCGCACAATATTCGGATGGTTAAGTCGAATGAGCGCACGAGCTTCTAATTCAAAAACCTCTAATTCTACCTCTGAATCTAATTGAGCCGAAAATACTCTGATAGTCACCGGATGATTCATTCGAGTATTTCTAGCTTTATAGGCTATGCTCGAATGGCCTTTCTCCAGAAGTGAATCGATTTCGTAGTAATTGGAGAATTTATCTCCTGGCTCAAAAATGTGCTGATCTGACATGTTTCACTCAGTGCGGTTTTTGGGAACTATTGTGGTCTTAAATCATGGTTGAATATGACATCATCTCTAGCTCAAAAGCGAAAAAACTCTGTGATGCTTGGGTTCATATTCCTATTCTTCTTGACCTCGTATGAACCGAGATTGTACTAGAATTATACCTGATTTCCCTAATATTGCACAACTTAGTCATGTCATTTCTTAGGAATTATACCAAATACCATTTTTCACGATCTATCCTTTTACTCTTTCTCTTAGCTTTTGAAGATGTGGTTCATATCGCTCTGATTGACGCAGGATTGATCGTCTGTTTGGAGCTAAAAAATGTTAGTGATATTGCTGATTTAAACATAATATTGAGTAGTTTGTTGCTTATATTGTAATATTCGTTTACGAATTAGGATCAGAGCCGTTTTAAAATAATGAACCCAATTCTAGCACCTAGTGTTTGAAAACTAAAACGGTATTTGTCTATTTAATTTAGCTCTGTACTATACTAAATTTTACAAGATTTGCTCGTGTTTTTAGTGAGAATGCTTCATTTGCTTTAACTTGACAGAAACACGATAAACAATTTAGAATTACAGGGTAAATTCCTCCATAGCGGGTAATAAGGGTAAATTCCTCCATAGCGGGTAATAATAAATGCCATTCATAATCAGAGGTTTTATTTGTTTTTGTTTGATCTTGATTACGACACTTGGGTTTGGAGGAGGAAAACGTGTGGCCATACTATCATTTGAAGATCATAGTCGCTTTGATTCACCAACCGGGTGTGGATGTATTCCTACTGGAGGATTGATTGGTAAAATATTTGGTGGAACTAAGAGGCGTACAGATTGGGATCTCAGCTCTGGATTTAGAATTTTGCTCAATCGCAAGTTAGCTCAAACTCAGGTTTATGAACCCATCACACAGGATGAAATTATGGATGGGATGGCGAAACTTCGAATATCGCGAAAGTCTGTTATATCGAGTGCAAAAAGTCGAGATAAACTTTTAAAAGAACTTAATGCCGAAGTTATTATTATTGGTGATGTACGAAAGTTTAATCAGGAACGTGTACGAGCTAATGCGTCCCGATCACTTATTGAAGGGAGTACTGGTAGTGCTGGTAAGAGTATGCATAATATGCCTCTTGGCTACATGACAGGTTATCAGATGGTTGGTTATGCTTATTTTGCAACTGTTAATTTGAATGCTGATTTTTTTGGTGTTTCGGGCGAAAAAATTGCAACACGTAAGGTCTCTGCCCGTAAACAGCACCAACTTGGCGGAGCGAAAATAGCGGCCTTTGAAGCGATCACGACAGAGCAAGGGTCAGAATTCCGTCTTGGCCAGTCTCCAAAATCTGAAGAAAAGAAAAAGTTGAGACCTATTGTTAATCCTGCTTTGCTGAGGAAAATTGGGTTTGGTTCCCCAACTTTTGATAGGACGTTATTTGGTTTAGCTACCGACGAAGCTCTTGAGAAAATTGTACTGGCATTGCGTGAAATAATTGGTCCAGAACTAATTACAGATAACCTAAACACGGGTTCCAAAAACTTACAAAAACCGGTAACCAAAGCAATCGCAGGGAAAATTATTTATGCGGATCCAGAAAATCCAGACCAATGCTACATCAATATTGGATCAGCACAAAATGTTGCAGTACAACAGAAATTGGAGGTTATTACTGCGGAACCTCTTGTGGATCCTGATACTAGTGAGGTTCTTGGGTATCTAAGCAAGAAAATTGGAATGATTGAAGTTACTGAGATTCAAACGGATCGGCTTTCAAAAGTTCGTATTATTGAAGGATTCGGCAGAATTAAAAAAGGTGATGAGGTTAAAACCACAAAAGTTGAAGACCCAGAGTAAAGAGAGACTTGATGTTTTAATCTCTGATCGCGGACTAACTGAAAGCCGAGAAAAAGCTAGGCGACTGATCCTTGCCGGCGAAGTGAGTATTGGTGGCAATACGGATTTGAAACCAGGGCAACTCTTCCCTCTTCACACAGAGATTGATATCCGTGAAACACCGAAATATGTTGGACGAGGTGGTATCAAACTTGAGAAAGCAATTAGAGACTTCGAACTGCTTGTTGATGGGATGGTAGCAATTGATGTCGGGGCTTCAACTGGTGGGTTCACCGATTGCCTATTACAAAATGGTGCTAAGTTTGTTTATGCTATTGATGTAGGGTATGGTCAGTTAGCTTGGAAACTTCGCCAAGATTCACGTGTAGATGTAATTGAACGCACCAATATCCGTCGAGTTAGTTTTGCTCAATTCAGTTTGCCAATCGATATTGCTGTTATCGATGTTTCATTCATTTCTTTAAAAAAGGTAATTCCTACTATCATTGGTCTCATTAAGCCAACAGGGGATATTCTTGCTTTGGTAAAACCACAATTTGAAGTTGGAAGAGGTTTGGTCGAGAAGGGTGGAGTTATCCGTGATCCGCAGGTTCACACCGATGTTTTGCATGGGCTAATTGAATTTATCATGGAATTGAATCTTTTTGTAATGGCGATTTCATTTTCCCCAATACGTGGGGCTGCAGGCAATATAGAATTCTTTATCTGGATGAAGTATGATAATACTAATCAGAGGAAGTGGTCTGATCGGGTTAAATATGTCGTTCAGAATGCCCACCTTACACTTTCTTAAATGCTAAAAGAAATTCAGCGGAAAATCACACACTTTATTGGTTTGGTGATACCAATTCTTTATCACTATATTGATAATAAGCAACTTGTTGTTGGTATTTTGGCTTTTGTCACATGTCTCTTATTATGTTTTGAGATCTTGAGATACATGTTTCCTGATTTTAGTAGCTTACTTCTGAAGTTCATATCACCAATTCTACGCTCTCATGAAAAACAGGGTAAGATACTAGGCTCGACTTATTTTGTGACCAGTTCCTTATTATCTATTGTTTTTTTTCCTCAAGAAATTGCGGTTGCTTCCATAACATTTTTGGTTCTAGGGGATTTGTTCGCAGCAATCATAGGAAAAAAATGGGGAAGGATAAAAATCTTTTCTGGGAAGAGTTTTGAAGGAAGCTTGGCTTGTTTTATAATTTGTTTTTTCGTTTCAATCCTTGTTATTAGGATTAAGCCGGTTGTTGGGTTATTCGGCGCTATTGCCGCTACTATCTTTGAGCTTGTTCCGATTGGGATCGATGATAATTTGACTATGCCACTTACATCTGGATTTGTCATGTGGGCAATAGTAGCGTGGATGTCGCTATAGATATGGCAAAGATTGAACTCAAAAATGTTATCAAGAGTTTTGGTAATGTAATCGCTATCAATAATATAAGCATAGAGATTTACGACCGTGAATTTCTGGTGATGCTTGGGCCTTCTGGATGTGGCAAAACTACGACTCTTCGTGCGATCGCTGGACTTGAGGATGTCGACGCGGGCAATATTCTCATCGACGATAATTCTGTTAATCACCTATCCCCGGCTGATCGGAATATCTCATTTGTTTTTCAATTTTATGCCTTATATCCTCATTTAACTGTTTTTGATAATATTGCTTTTCCTCTCAAGGCGTCGAAGGTCGAAAAAACAGAAATTGAGAGGCGCGTGTTGGAAGTGGCAAAAACTTTGCAAATTGATACCTCATTAAATCGGAAGCCCAAACAGTTGAGTGGTGGAGAGATGCAGCGTGTTGCTCTTGGCCGTGCGATGGTTCGGCGGCCAAAAGCTTTTTTGATGGATGAACCTATGTCAAATCTGGACGCAAAATTGAGGATTCAGATGCGATCAGAATTGAAGCGGCTACAGAAGAAAGTCGAAACGACGACTGTCTTTGTAACACATGATCAGATTGAAGCCATGTCAATGGCGGATCGAATTGCAGTTATGCACCAAGGTGAGATTCAGCAGATTGACCCACCTGAAAAAATATATAATCAGCCAAAAAATCTTTTTGTTGCTCAGTTTATAGGAAGTCCGGCAATGAACCTCATAGAAGGTGTCTTAGAGTCAAAAAATAGTAAATTGGTATTATCGTTGCTTCATACAGAATGTTCGTTTATTCTGTCTGACGCAATGGCTCAAAAGATGATGTCGCAACATAAATTAGGCAAGATAGTTTTTGGCATACGCCCAGAACATGTCACGCTCTCCAAAACTCCAATAGGTTATCAATTTGAAACCAAAGTCCATCTTGTTGAGTACTTGGGCGCCACGAAAATAATTGACGTGATGCTTGGTGAAAATAATCATACTCGCACTCCAATTTTTTTGAAATCTCGTGTTCATTCATCTTTTCAAGTTTTTGTTGGTGAATCTGTATGGATTAATTTTGCGGAGCAAGTCATCCATATCTTTGACCAGGAAAGTCAGATAGCCATTTCATGAATATCTGTAAGTGACATTTATTTGTGAGGAGTTGTCTCCTAGAAATGCAAAATATACCCCTTTTAGAATTACCAGAAAGTCCTCAACTTATAGCATTAGACCTTGATGGAACACTATTGAATAGCAATCATTTGGTAAGCTTTCGAAACAATCAGATTTTGGCAAAAGCCTCAGAAAAGGGTACATGTGTGGTGTTGGTTTCTGGTAGAATGCACAGATCTATATTGCCTATAAGCAATCAGATTGGGCTTGCAAATCCGATTATTTCTTATAATGGTGGGATGGTTAAACATGCAACTACGGGGAAATTGTACAATCATACGCCTGTACCCGCAAAATTTGCTCGTAAGATAATTGATTTCGTTGATCAGGAAAATCTACATCTCAATTTTTGTCTGGATGATGAACTTTATGTCCGAGCAAAAAATAAATGGAGTGACCTTTATGAATTTCGAACAGGGGTTTCTGCAACCGCGGTTGAAAATTTCTTGTTATTAGACGGACAGGAACCTACCAAGGTACAGATACTTGACGAACCTGAGAAAATTGATCAGCTCTTTCCAACCATGCAGGAGATGTTCGGACGGGATCTGTACGTAACAAAGACACAGGTCGAGTACATCGAATTTATGAATCTGCAGGCGACGAAAGGTCTAGCGTTGAAAGCACTTGCGGCTCGACTCAAAATCCCGATTTCAAGTATGGTGGCATTTGGTGATGGTTACAACGACAAGAGCATGATGGAAACAGCAGGGTTCAGTATTGCAATGGCAAATGCTGTTGATGAGATTAAAGCCATCGCAGATTACGTTACAACATCGAACGATGATGATGGTATAGCCACTGCTGTTGAGAAAATGTTGTTTTAAAGTTAGTTTGAATTATTTTCTTCAACTACTTCTTTTTCTTGATCCTCGCTGGATTTTTTTGTGTTGGATTCCTCATTTTTTTGCGCTTCTGTAGTATTGAGTTCGCTTTTCCTTTCCTTCATACCTAGAATAGGGATGTTAGCAACGAGGGCCAAAGCATTACCTTCGCGTTCTAGATCCATTTCGACTTCATCCGTCTTAAGCGTGAAATATTTCGATAAGAGTTTTGTAACGTCTGATTGAAGACTTTGCATGACTTCCTCACTGATACTGAGTCGATCTTGAACAAGTATCAACTTAAGACGACTTTTGGCAATATCTTTACTTTTGTCGGCCCGTGTTAGTATTTGGATTAATCGTTGAATCATTTAACTGATTTCTCCATCTCGCTTCCCAAGCAATTTTCCCCAAAAGCGAGCGAATGTACCATCAGCTTTAAATTCAGGAATTGGTACTTCTTTTCCCTCTATTCTTTCAGAAATCCGCCGATAAGCTCCAGCAGCACCGGTTTTGCTATCGTGTATAAGTGGTTGGCCTCGATTTGTTGAGCCCACGATATTCGAATCCTCTGGAACTACACCAATCAGATTAATTGATAGAATATCAAGAACATCTTCTGAATCTAACATGTCGCCTTTGGCTACCATTGTGGGGTTGAGTCGGTTGATGATTAGGTCGATTTTATGGATTTCTTCAGACTGTAAGAGTCCAATAATCCGATCAGCATCCCTCACCGCCGAAACTTCTGGAGTGGTTACCACCAAGGCCTCTTCAGCGGCAGATGCGGCATTTCTAAATCCCTGCTCGATACCTGCAGGTGAATCAACAAGCACATAGTCATTTTCTTCTTTCAGTTTGAGACACATATCACGCATTTGCTCCGGTTCAACATCATTCTTATTATTTCGTTGGGAAGCTGCTAGGAGCTTAAGGTTTTCAACACGTCGATCCTTGACTAGAGCGCGTTCAAGGGTACTGCTGCCATCAATAACATCCATTGATGTGTAGACAACACGACTCTCTAATCCCATGATTACGTCTAGGTTACGTAACCCAATGTCTGCATCAACAACTGCAACCTTTTTATTTGATAATGCAAGAGCTGTCCCGATATTGGCAACACATGTACTTTTGCCAACACCTCCTTTTCCAGATGTAATAACAATAACTCTACCCATTTAATTATCTCCAAGTTGACTGACGTGTTAACTATGACAACTTTTTTAAATACCTAAAATCCTTCAAAATCTTCAACTATGACGTTGCCTTGTTTTATTCGTGCCACTTCCATCGCAGGTTTACGACGATGCTTCCTTGGGGGTGGCCGTGTAATGACATTACCTATTCGAAGTTGTGTTGGTTCCATATTCATGGCGATGACAGCTGCAGCAATATTTCCCAAAGCTCCAGCATGTGCAATTCCACGTAAATTCCCGAGGATGATGATATCACCAGAAGCTGTTACCTCAGCACCTGGGTTAACATCTCCTATTACAACAATATTTCCTTCCAGAAAACGCTCCACTTGTCCAGAACGAAGTGTATGACGAATGAGCTCCGCTTTCTCTCTTTCTTCTGACAAAGATTCGTGATAAATTGATGTGTTTGGTGGGTTTGCTGGAATTCCCCGAATTGGTTGTTCGGCTGATGGAGATGTTAGTTGAGATGAGTCAACAATTTCTTCATCAGTATATGGGGGGACAAGACCATATTCTCGTTGCATCAGAGAGTAGAAATAACTGACCTCCTCTGATGATAATGATCTATTTAGCTGTTCGATTTTAACCGTAGTACCTGTTAGGGAATCTCCCAGATTTGCTAGTCGCTGTTTTATAGCTAACTCAATTTCAGCAATTGAAGCATCCGAGTCTATAATTAGACGTAACCCATCTAAGTATCCCTTCAGTTCAACAGATACATATGATTCGTTATTCACTTCGATATAATTCTTATTCATTTAACCTGTGCTAAGGTGTAAGGACCGTCTGGAATGGCAACAATTTTCGCGTCTTTCCCATATTTTTTAAGTGCTATTTCAACCCCTTCATTAGGGGATTTTAAGGGATTAACAAAAAGTTGTTGTTGTTGTTCATAAGGTATTTTATCAGAATAAAAATAAACATTGGCTTTCCTGATGGCTTTAGCAAGTTCTTCAAGTTGCCATTGATCTATCACAAAATTCTTTGGATTATAGGTGTTGCGGACGAACTGTTCTAAGTTTTTCGTTTTTAGGATGAGGTCTGTGAACGGGCCGCTACCGATTCCTTCTTGGCATTCAGCGACCAAGATCACCATACCACCTTCTTTTACAACCTCAATAGCGGAAAGGACTCCCTTTATTGCTTGATAAAATGTTGTGTCTAATGGATAACCTGCACAGGATACGATGACTACGTCTGCTGGTTCTGGGAGGGTCGCCTTTGTTTGTTTCTCGGCAAACTTGGCACCGGCTAGATGTGCATTTACCATATCACCTGCAAACACTCCGGTTAATTGACGACGATCGTTAATTGTAACGTTCAAACTGAAATCGACACCAGCCATCAGGGCAATTTCTGTTGCTTCAGCATGGAATGGATTACCTTCTAGAATTCCAACCGATGCCTTTGGGTGTTCTAGGATTTGGGGGCCATGCATGATTTTCATTGTTTCGATACTTGCCAAACCAGGACAAATTGCTTTTCGTCCACCTGAATATCCGGCCATCAAATGTGGTTCAATAAGGGCTGATATAACTTTTAGATCAGATTCAACATAGAGTCTATTAATTAAAACTGGAGTACCGTTTTGGGTTTGACCAAGGTTGATTAGCGTTTCCTGTTTCTGTGAGAAATGATTAACAATTTGGTAATTTTCCATAATTTGACTGCCAACCATTTCTAGAAGTTCATCACCCTCGTTTGGGCGATGGATACCAGTTGCGATTAAGATCCTAATTTCCTCGCGTGGTACACCCTGTTCTTCAATTATTCGCAGCATCGGCGGTAAAATGAGTTTATTGGGAACGGGGCGTGTAATATCAGAGATAACAATGGTAGCCGATTTCCGATTCTTAGCCATTTCTGATAGTGCGGGTGAATCTGTAGGTGTTTCAAGAGCGTCTAAAATCGCCTGTTCAGGATTCTCGATTGGTGGGAATTCCTGTGATGCCAATACACTAATAAGATTGGGGTTGGGAACGTCAACCCCAATCTCACCGCGACCATACTTCATGTTAACCCGCATTGCCTAGAATTGATCCTTACAGTCGTTATTTCTCTTAGAGGATAATCCCCATTATAAAAGAGATAAATGAATCGCGCAACAATTTTTTAAAATGTTATTGTTTGTGTATATTTACATACATAACTTGATTTTAACCCTTTCAATAGTTTACACTTGTGCTTTTTACTAAATTTGGGGGGATTACAAGCAATGACAGAAAGCCAAGCTACAAACATTACGTGGCATCAGGCCACAATCGATTGCGCAGCGAGAGAGCGACTGCTTAACCAGAAAGGTTGTATCATTTGGTTTACTGGATTGTCTGGATCAGGGAAATCGACATTAGCTAACGAAGTTGCAAGCGCCTTACATCAAAATCAGCACCTAACATATGTTCTTGATGGAGATAATATCCGGCATGGTCTCAACAAAAACTTAGGATTCTCTCCGGAAGATCGGGAAGAAAATATTCGTCGGATTGGCGAAGTTGCTAGCCTTTTTGCCGATGCAGGTGTTATTACTGCAACAGCTTTTATATCACCTTATCGAGCAGATCGAGAGAAGGTCAGGAGTTTACTTGAAGGTGGTAGGTTCATTGAAGTGTACGTCGCTTGTCCGATTGAAGAATGTGAAAAGCGAGATCCAAAGGGACTATATAAAAAAGCAAGATCGGGTGAGATTAAGGGCTTTACTGGAATTGATGCGCCTTACGAAGCACCAGGGAAGCCAGAAATCACTGTTGATACCTCCACGCTTAACTTGGAAGATTCGGCACGAAAAGTCATAGGTTATCTTGAATCAGCAGGCCTAATTTAAAGGTCAGAATAATTAGTGATTGATAATTCTCACTTATTAATTATCATCTTCACGTTCACTTAGCAGCTCGCCACGCTGGAGCCGTTCCGCATTCTCAGTAGACCAGAGAATGCCTTTCATCAGTTTTTGGGCAGTAATATACCGGGTTGCGGCCAGTAGGTGTATTCGCTTCTCCTCAGCGTTGGTTGATAGGTCAAAGTGTCGGAACGCGACTTCAAGCACTTGGAACATGTGAAGTTCTGCATCTTCACGAAGCATGATATGAGCAATAGTGTGTTTGAGTTGAGTAATGTCATGACCTTCCTCAAAATACTGGTTGACGAGAATCTCTGCTTCGAAGACTTTTTGGAAGTCGGCAAATTCTTGTAACCTATCTAACATTTTCTTTGCAGAATCGAATGTCTCATCGAGGCGCTGTTCCAGTTTCGGGATTCGTGCGGCCGGCATATTTAGCCAACGAAGATAGGTTAAGAACACCGCACCATGAAAAAGACCGCGCATCAATTCTTTGCTTGGTGCTAGATGGAATGCGCGATAGAGACTGTGTGCATAAGAGTATATATTAGCCACATCATGCCAATCCCCTTCATTTTTGAGATGAAAACGTACCGTTCGAATAGCCGAAGCATAGGTCATTGCCCGACAAATGTCTGTTGGGCTTACTCCTTGGCATAGTTTCTCTTCAATTTCTGCCACGATCGGCTCAAATGAATCACCAAGCATGGTTTGAGCGAACTCTGAAATGTCAAGAGAGGCTTGATTGGATTGATTAAGTTCCCAGATTTTATCCAGACGAGAGAAAATGTCTTCTAGAACCGGAATACTATCTGCCCACCGGGAAGTTTCTTCATGCCGTGTTCTGGAAACCAGATCGATAACAATCGGTCGCAAAATCTCGTGTGCCCCTTCCCAATTTACGTAATCAAGTCCTTCAAACATCTTATTGGCAAAATCGAGTGCATGTCCATCGCCAGTGAAATAGAAATCTGTTGCTGCTGTGAAGACAAAATCGGCAATGATTTCCCTCGAATACCCCCGGTCATGAAGGGTGAGCAAAATTCGTTCTGCGGCTCCCCTATCCCGGAGATCAACATAATGACGAAACCAACGTTTGAGTGTTTTCAAATCGTGTTCTTCTTTGTTTCTAGGAAATGGGAAGCGTTGTCGACGTGAACTCCCGGAGGTCCGACGACCAATTTGTGTTAAGGCATGGACCAGAAACAGATTATGGTCTTTCGGGTTGACGTCGTCCCACATGTTGGCAGCGATAGTTAGAATTGCTACACCCGATGACCACCCATCGCCTGTTTTGTTGGTTCCGTAGTATAGTCCTTGCTGAATAATCTCTTTTGGATCTGCCTTGGCATCATTAAGTGCTGCTATCGCTTTGGCAATCAGGAATGAACTACTGTCTTTCAACCCTTGGATTAACGCGCGTTTGCCACGATCGATCACACGTCGTTTAGCCGCTTCTCTTTCTCCTCGATCTATGCCGACGTACAAATATCCATCATCACGAAGTTCTACTGGGAAAGCCTTTAGATCATCACCAAAGGTAAGAAAGCACCCACCTGTTTTGAGATCAAACTCCCAGTGGTGCCAGTGACAAATAAGAACTCCATCTCGAACGCTTCCTTCAGACATTGGATATCCCATATGAGGACAGCGGTTGTCTACCGCATAATACTTATTTCCATAACGAAAAACAGCCAGATGGGTTCCATCCACATGAAAAGGTTTTCCTTTTCCTTCCTCAAAAGTATCGGTTTGACATAGTTGATGGTAAACTAGTTTACTCTCGTCAAATTCAGGTACCGGGATATCAGCGATTTGAATCGTACCAGCCGAAGTCGTTTGCGATTCAAAGGATCTTTGACTCATTGTTTTGCTCCCCTTTTTGTGATAGTTAGAACGACGATTATCTCAGGGAAATTGACTAAAATGTTTGCCTGAGGTTTCCCAAAAACCTATTAAACCGACTAAGTCAAAGTTATTGACCATGAAAAAAGTTAATCACAGGCTACAAGAAAACGATTAATCCGTCAAACCAATTTTTCCCCCAGAATACAATACGTTGATAGTTAAATATGTTTGGATATAGATCAACTTAATCAGTATACGCTCATATTTGTTCGAGGCTGATAGTCGCGTCTTGACCATTAATTTTTTGTGATTTTATAAAAGCTGTTGTATTGGGAGCAGTAACAATTTCCTCTGTTAAGGTTTCAGTGATGATGTAATCACAGTATTGGTCAAAAGCCTGATGAACGATATCCGTCGATTCAATACTGATTCTGATGCGATCTGAGACATTAAAGTCTGCCTCTTTTCGAGCTTGCTGGATTTTATTTATAATTTCTCGCGCAAATCCTTCTAGGACTAGGTCTTCCGTCAATTCAGTGTTTAGAGCAATGAATCTCTTGTTATCCAAGTCAATTACATAACCGTCACGTGTCTTGCTGTGCCAATGGATCTCACCTTCCTCAAGCGCAAATGATTGGCTATCAACTTCAATCTTGACATTTCCGTTTGCCTTCATGCTCTGCATCAGAGTGTCACTATCAGCTTTTTCAACAGCTTTAGCGATTGATTGAACAGATTTTCCATACTTTTGACCTAGGATTTTGAAGTCGATTTTGCCTTCGTAACTGTAAAATCGACTCTTATCTTGACCAATAAAGTGGATTTCTTTTATATTCAGTTCCTCAATGACAAGATCCTTTAAACGATTAACAGCTTTTTTCTTGCTATCCTCAATTGTGAGGGATGATAGTGGTTGACGGATTTTGATCCCTGTTTGATTTCGCAAAGCCCGCCCCCGAGCGACAATATCACGGACAGTGGCCATATCTTCTTCAAGTTGCCCATTTATCAGGTGCTCATCCATAACAGGGAAATCAGTTAAATGAACACTCTCTGCTGCATTCAGATCAATGGAACAGATCAGGTTTCTGTAGATTGCGTCAGCGATAAATGGAGTAAATGGTGCTAGCAATTTCGCCACACTTACTAATGCTTGATGAAGTGTGACATAAGCTGATTGTTTATCCAATCCGATTTCTGCTCCCCAGAATCGGTTGCGGGATCGTCTTACATACCAATTGCTTAAATCATCAACGAATTCAGCAATACTACGCGTGGCATTGGTAATATGGTAGTTTTCCATTTCGTCTTGAACTCGTTGGATAGTTGAATGTAACTTCGAGATTAACCATTGGTCCATCATTGACCTCTCGGAGAGATCTGGAGTGTCCAAGAAATCAATTCCATCAAGGTTAGCATACATCACGAAGAACCCATAAACGTTGTAGAGAGTTCCCATAAATTTCTTTAGAGCGTCATCAATTGATTCAACAGTGAACGCGCGCGGGGTCCATGGAGGACAAGATGTATAAAGATACCATCGCATGGCGTCGGCGCCTTGGTTATCAAGGATCTTCCATGGATCTACGGTATTGCCGCGACTTTTACTCATCTTTTGTCCATCTGCGCCGGTAATTAGTTCAAGACATAAGCAGTTCTTGTAGGCAGGTTTGTCGTAGAGTAAGGTACCTGTTACCAGTAAGCTATAGAACCAGCCACGCGTTTGATCTATAGCCTCCGAGATGAAATCCGGAGGATAATTTTTCTCAAATATATCTTGGTTTTCGAAAGGATAGTGCCATTGGGCAGTGTGGGCCACTCCCGAATCAAACCAACAGTCAATTACGTCTTCGAGGCGGGACATTTTGCCGCCACACTTTTGGCAGGCTAAAATAATTTTGTCAATATATGGACGATGAAGTTCTATATCGTCCTGCACATTATGACCATGTTCTTTAAGTTCTTGGATCGAACCGACGATATGATGATGTTCACAATCCTGACATTCCCACACGGGTAATGGTGTTCCCCAGTATCTTTCTCGGCTTAGTCCCCAGTCGATGTTATTTTCAAGCCATCTTCCGAAACGACCATCCTTGATATGTTCCGGATACCAGTTGATTTCTTGGTTGTGTTTAAGCATCTGGTCCCGAATGGCGGTAGTTCGAATAAACCACGATTTTCGAGCGTAGTACAATAGTGGTGTGTCACAGCGCCAACAAAATGGGTATTCGTGTTCATACTCGGCTGTTTTCAGTATCAATCCTCTATTTACTAAGTTATCGATGATCTTAGGATCGGCATTTTTAACGAATTCTCCTGCCCATGGTTGAACCGCCTCTACGAAATTCCCGGCAGTATCAACCAGTTGCACAAAAGGCAGTTCATACTTTAGTAACATCTCATAGTCATCCTGACCGAATGCAGGAGCAGTATGGACAAGACCGGTGCCATCTGTAAGAGTCACAAAATCGCCACCGATGACATAATACGCTTTTTTTTCGGAGGTAACGAAATTAAACAGTGGTTCATATTCCCAATCAAGGAGCTCTTTTCCTTTGAAGACTTTCTTAATTCTTAATTGTTCTTCTTCGCCAAAAACATTACCGACTAGGGCTTTAGCTAGGATAAGGTCTTGTCCCTCATATTCAACAGAAACATAATCATAATCTTCACCAACAACAACTGCTACATTTGATGGTAGTGTCCAAGGTGTTGTTGTCCAAACGAGGAGAAATGTATTGACAAGGTCCTTGACTGGAAACTTTATATAGATCGATGGATCTTTGACAACTTGGTATCCTTGGGCAACCTCGTGACTTGCTAGCGTTGTTCCGCAACGAGAGCAGTAAGGTTGGACTTTGTGACCTTGATATAGCAAGTCTTTTTCCCACGCCTGTTTCAGAATCCACCACACACTTTCAATATAGTTATTTGATAGTGTGATATATGGATCATCCAGATCAACCCAGAAACCAATTCTCTCGGTCATTTTCCTCCAGTCTTGCTCATACTGAAAGACATTTTCTTTGCATTTTTCGATGAAATTTTTTACACCATAGGCTTCAAGATCCCGTTTGTTTTTTATGTTGAGCTTTTTCTCAACTTGGTATTCAACAGGTAGACCGTGTGTGTCCCAACCTGCTTTCCGTTGCACATAATGTCCTGTCATTGTCTTGTATCGACAGATGGCATCCTTCATAACACGTGCTAGCACATGATGTACTCCAGGTGGAGCATTGGCAAAAGGTGGTCCTTCTAGGAAAACGAATGGTGGATCAAGTGATCGGTTTCTAACACTTTTTTGAAAAATATCTTCAGTTTTCCAAAACTCTAGAATTCCTTCCTCGATTTTTGGAAAATGAAGTTTTGTTGATACTTCCTTAAACATAGGTTTGATACTCCTGCTTCAACGCATAAAAAAAGCCCACCATCGACATTTCGATGGTGGGCTTTCCCGGGATTTACCTAAATCTCTTGCCCACCACCGATCAAAATTATAATCGAAATTAGAACGGAAGATATGATTACTTTAATTGTGAGCATTTCAGTGACTTTGTATCCATTACTCCAAGGGAAAATCTTAGCAAATAGCGAATTGGATGTCAAGGTTTAGTTCGTGTATGATAGCAGTGTGTGTTCCCACAAATCACAATATGGGAATGTTTTAGAATTTTTGGACCTAAATTATGATAATTCGTAACGAGTTAACATTTGATACGTTTTAACCCACAAATTCTATTGATATGAGTTTGTTTATGATCAGCATATGAGAAAGAGCACAACATGTCTATGAAACGAACAACAGAACAAGTTCAGAAACGCCTTAAAATTGCCAACTGCCTACTGATATTTGCATTGTTAGTTGTTTTTGTTCCGCCTGTCATGAAGGTTTGGGAGGATGATAGCTCGATTCCGCCACAGTACGGCAAAATGGAATATGTTGCCAAAGAGACGGATGAGTTTTTACCCATAATTTTCATCATGGCCATATTAATTAATTCCAGTGTTCTTTTGTGTAAAGAGGTGAAAGAGATTCAAATGAGGATCAATGTATTGCCTCCAAAGACTGAAATTGATTAAGTTTCTATCTTAACCAACAAGCGATGTATGATGGAGATATTAAATGTGTAATTGAGGATGGAGTAGGGGGCGTTCTATCTACTCCTGAGTGTTTTGAGTTAGCCAGCAGTCAGTGATGATTTGTCGTATTGTGTTTGCTCCAGCGTTGTTGCTTAGATTTGATTTAATGATTATATGAATGGCTTGGTCTAGTCTTGCTTTTAGATTTCCCCAAGCTTTACGAAGTCTGACGTTATATGGATGATTGGGTTGGGAGGTAGCCCGCAAAATTCTATGAATTATGCTAAGATAAAAAAGCAGATGATGCAGATCTATGTCATCATACACCTGTGTTTGGCCGGAGATTGCCATGTATGTTTCAATGGTCTCTTGGTTTATCAGGCTCACAAAATTACCTGTGGGATGTTTGGCTCCTAGGCTATTGAATGATTGTACCAATCGCTGGGCTTGCCAGTTCCAGCCTATACTAGCAAAATCGATGAAAAATGCTTTTTGCTGGTTGATCAGAATATTATGTGAATTGTGATCTAAACTCCCAAAATTTTTGGGTTGTGAAAATAAATAATTAGATATGCTCTCCCAGCATTGGTCTATCCTTTTTTCATGATTTGAACGTTGTTCCTTTTTGTTGGATTGGATGATGTAAGAGATTGTTTTTCGGCATCGCTCCAAAATTTCCTGTAGTTTTTTATCTTGGTTGCTAGGGAAAACGTATGGTGTCAGGTTGTCTCGGGAGTTTTTAAACGCCTCCTCAATATAATGAAATTGCAACATGGCTTGGTTGACAATTGGTTGCCAGTTACTCTGGTTTTGGACTATATCATCCAATGTTTGATTACCACACCATTCAATTAGTAGTGATTGGTTTTTATCTGATTGCCAAACGACTTCCGGTACGTTACAACCCTCGGATTTAAGAACCTTGAGGGTTTCTAACTCAATTTCAAAAGGAGTAAATTTACATCCACCAATTGGAGTATGTATGAAGTGCTGCTTTAGGGCGAAATTGCGTTGGCCTATTTCTATTTTCCAAATGTTGTTTTCTGATAGTTTTCGAATTGGTGTGGTATGGAAGCAAGCTATACTCACGCCGAAGAATGAGGCAATATCCTTGATTATGAGGTTATCATCGAACATGCAAATCTGTTGTAGAGATTAAAAAGACGAAAATATGCAAACGAACGGGACACTTTACCTTGTTAGTACACCAATTGGCAATCTTGAAGATATCACCCTTAGAGCTCTTCGTATACTTAGTGAGGTAGATCTTGTCGCAGCGGAAGACACGCGACATACACGCCGATTGCTTACACATTACAATATTGACACATCGGTTACCAGCTTTTTTCAAGGTAATGAACATGCGAAGTTAAAGGGTTTGGTTGGCAAGTTGGGATTGGGGAAATCAATCGCTTTGGTATCAGATGCAGGCACTCCGACAATTTCAGATCCAGGCTATCTTCTTGTTGTAGGTGCAATCAAGGCGGAAATTATGATTGTTTCGATTCCGGGAGCAACGGCGTGTATATCTGCCGCTTCAGTTTCAGGTATGCCGTTACATAATTTTGTCTTTGAAGGCTTTTTATCGCCCAAGTCTGGCAAGAGGAGAAGAAGGCTTGCTAAGTTGTGCCAAGACGAACGAACAATGATATTTTATGAATCCCCTCACCGTTTGATCAAGTTTTTGGTTGATGTGATTGAGATATTAGGGGATCGGCGAGTTTGTATCGCTCGTGAATTGACAAAGAAATTTGAAGAGATTTTTTATGGTACAGTAAACGAAGCGATTGAGAAATTCACTGCCCAACAGCCGCGTGGAGAGTTTACGGTTGTGGTGGCGGGAGGAGATCCGTGAGGAGACTAATGAGTTCATCATTTTCTGCAGCAATCTCGTGTGCACGGTTAATTTTTTCTTGGTAATTAAAGTCCTGCTCATTAGGAGACCATAGTAATTTTAGTTCGCGTGGACTAAGTCGATCATGTATAATCTTAACGAGTGTTAAATCGTAATTATCGGGAATCATCAAAATCCAGTCGATGGTTTCTCCGCGGTCCGAATGTCGGCGGTCGATTTTTAGATTTCGATCTTGGTGAGGGACGTTTTTCTTTATCCAGTTTTGGCGACCGAATTCATCAACCTCAAAGTTGCCTACCTCGAGCCAAGTTCTTCCGTGTCCATTGGGTTTGGTCGTTACTTCGATTCTATGCAAGTTTGTTATTCTCCCTCAAATGTATATGCCACTTCAGTCTTTGATCCATGGTTTTTTGCGGATCTTGCTGTGGCTTCGATAAATGCGATGATTTCAATGCTCTCGGAAATATCAATCGGCGATTCACCAGTTTCGAACATCTTGATTATCTCCTTTAGTATTTCTCTATAAATAAAGTTCGTGTCAATTGATGTACGAACAATAGACTTTTCGTGGTAAGTGGTAAAACCAAAACCACTGTGGCCCTTTCTGATACCTCGAAGGGTACCCATTCGACCATCATGCCAGAGTCCAGAGATGACATCTGTATCATCGTTGGATGTCGCCCACACGGATTGACACCCTGGTCCCATTAGTGCATAGAGTGTTTCAACGCCGTGGATGCCATAATGAAACAAACCTGGGTTTCTTGGGTGGAGTGTAGCGGTTGTACATACTTCTGCGCCCAAGATTTTTCCCACCTTGTCTTGGGCTTCCTGAGTTTTTATTACTTCGGGCGCGTATCGCAAGGAAGAAGATGAAAAGATTGGCGCATTCCTATCTTTGGCAAGATTTGCGATTGCCTTAGCGTGTTCAAGCGAACACGCCAAAGGCTTGTCGATAAAAATTGGTATCCCCGCTTCCAAAAACGGTAATGCCCGATCATAATGAACGTTGCCATCAACCGACTCAATCATCACAGCGTCAACTCGCCCAATTATTTCCTCAGGGGTTTCGACAAGTGGTACTCCATATTTTTGCATCTGTTGGGTGAACCCAGGAATTCGTTCCGGTGATAATAACGATTCGCCTGGGCATCCAATGGTAACTTTCGCACCATTGACCCATTGTTCTGAATCAACATCAACGTGGTTTATACGTTGAGTAAATGCAACAACATGTGATGTGTCAAAATCGACTATTCCTACCCTAATCATGTTTTCCTTGTGGCATCATAGAAGCGATGGTAGGTTTATTAACTGACAATGTGTGATATTTAGATCTTTACACAAGCAGTAATGTTTACCGAAGTTTCCGAGCTAGGAGGTAGCTAAATTCTGTTGCAAATGTTATTCAAAAAACTTCGCTTCTCTATCTCTTTGGTTTATTTGAAGGGTTTATTTTGCTAATTACAGAGGGAAATCTATCGATTTTCCTTGTTCGTTTGCCATGTAAAATCCTTGCATCAATTCAGTCAGGTTCCGCCCATCTTGAATTGTAATCGACATTGGTTCTCCATGTAAAATGGCGTTAATCCACTGTTGCATCGATGAAGGTAAAGGGTTTGGCATGTCGGAAAGATATTCTGCTTGTTTTTCTTCGGATAACTGCCGTGTTTGGAATTGAAGATCTCCCTGTCCTATCACAATTGATCCTTCGGTTCCATAAACTTCTGTGAGATTTGGTCCGGATCTGTGAACCCAAGAGCAATCGACTAAACCGATGGCATTATTCTTAAATTCAACGACTGAAACGCTATTATCGTCGATCGGATAGTTGCCAGTAAAGTTGTTCATTATGGAGACAGTTCTTTTTGGTTCACCCATCAGCCAACGCATACGGTAAACCGGATGACATCCGAGATCAAACAATGCCCCTCCGCCAGCACGATCTGGATCTGCAAACCACGCACTAGGACCACTGAACCATTTATCTAGTGCTGCTGAGTGAGCGATTCGAAAACGACCGAAAGTGATGTTACCAAGAAGCCCCTCATCTATCGCTTTTTTTGCAAATAGGATACTGGAGTCGCAACGTTGTGGCATTGAAATCATGAACCTAACTCCAGATTTTTCAACAGCCTCAATAATTTCGTCACATTCGGCAACCGTGATAGCCATGGCCTTTTCAGTAAATATGTGTTTCCCAGCTTTGGCTGCGGCTACCATTATTCGTGGGTGATCAGACGTAACAGCGTCGACAACTACTGCGTCCACATCATCACGTCCGAGAATTTGGTCTAAATCTGTGGAAAATGGTATTCCATACTCTTCAGCAATTTGTTTGCCTCCGTATTCTTCTTCATCCCATACTGCGACCAATTTTGTCTCTGGATTTTCCCGCACGGCGTTGGCATATCCTTTTGCGTGCACGTGTGCAAAACTTAATTTTGCAATTCCAATCATTTTACTTGGTTCTCCTTGTAATTATTCTGTAGGGATTTTATCGCTATTATCACATTTATGTCAAGATTGAACCAGAATACTAATTCTATTATTGAATTTTCTTTCGATGGTTTATGAGTTGTTGGGTAAGGGTTTCTACGTCTTTTTGATGAAATCCAAGCTCTTTTGCTTCGTTAACTATCATCTCTGCTTGAACAGAGCTATCGTTTTTAACCAGTTGGATAGCTCTGTCATATGCTTGAACTGCTTCATCGTAATTCCCTTGGTCTTGAAAGATAAACGCAAGGTATGTATATGCAGCAGCAAGACGAGGTGAATTGGGACGGCTTTTCATGAATTCCTTGAATGTGGCTTGAGCTTGGCCGAACCGTTGGTCTTGGTGGTGTACACGTCCAATCCGAAAATGGGCACGATCGGCAAAGCTATCAGTATAGCCATCTGCAAGATACTGGACTCGTTCTGGAAACGCTATTGTTGTCTTGTAGGCTCTTAGTGCTTGATCAAATTTGTCAAGAGATCTATATATTTCACCCAATTGAAAATTAGCCATCATTGCTTGCCATGAGGAAGGATGAGAATTGATTAGCTCGTTGTAAATCGTTATCGCTTTGGTCTGTGCTTTTTTATGGAAGGTCAGGATTAACGCACTATGGTATCGAGCTTCCGCTGCCCAGTCTGAATCAGTTGATTTTCTGATTGCCCGTTCATATGACGTGAGTGCCTGATTGTAGTCTTGTAAATTGCGTTCGTAAATTCTCCCGATTTGTAAGTGTATTCGGGAAATTTTTTCTGGATCCTCTGTTTGTAGTACATGGGCTCTGAGATTCTGAATTGCTGCGTGAAATTTAATGGTTTCAAGTTGCTTAGTGGCAAGACCTGCGGTTTTTTGATCCGGATGATTCGCAATCAACTGTTTGGCGATCTTTAGAGCAGATACGTAATCTTTGTCTCTTGTAAGATCTTGTATATTTCGCCATTCCGTTTCGTGAAGACGCGATTTAAGTTCAGCAATCTTTGCTTGTAGTTCAGATTCGATTTTTGTTTTTGTTTGATGGTACTTTCCAATTTCACCGAAGTAAGCAGGGGCAGTGGTTGGCAGGTAGATATTGACGAAGATTTCTAGATTATTAATGGTGTGCCGTATGTTTTTTGTCTCTTCGTAGCAGAGGGCTATCCAATAATATACTGCGTGCATCTTCCAGAAATCAGGATGTTTTTCTATTATTCGATCAAAATATTTGATTGCTAATTTGCATTGGTTGTTACGTTTGTGAATAAGTCCAAGTTGGAAAAGTGCATCAGCGGCAAAGTTACTTGTAGGGTATTTATTATCAACTTTCTGGTATGCGTTGATTGTGGGAATTATCTGATTCAACGACTTTTGATAGATTTGGCCAATTCGCCATTGTGCTTCAGCGGAAATGCGAGTCGATGGATGTTGATTCAAAAGCGCTTCGTATAGTGCTATAGCCTTATGTGGTTGGTTAAGCTGGGATTGTTGGCGATACAGTTCGGAGATCTGAAACTTTGCTTCGATTGCTATTGATGTGTTAGGGTAATTGGCTATAATAAGCTGAAGTTGATTTAATTTTTTAATTGCACTTTGTATGTTACTGATTTTTTTGCGTCCGGTTTGGTACGCGAAATGTTCTGGGTTGGTAAGGTTGACAAGATATTGGTAGGATTCAATGGCTTTATCGTACAAATTCATCCTGCAATAGGCGTCGCCTTTTTTAAGGATTGCTAGATAAAGGTCTTCTGTAGAAAACTTCGTAGGATTTAGTTGGAGTATTTGATCATAGACGGTGATCGCTTTAGAATAGTTGTGTGTGTATTGATAGTATATTTCGCCGAGTTGATGATAAATGCCGCTGAGATTTTCTGCATCATTGCTATCATGCGCTAATTTCTGCAGGTTACTGATTGCTTGTTCGTAGTTTCCAGATTGAATCAGGCTATTCAGATCAATGGTTTCGGCACTGAAAGCGGGTGGGGCAAGGAGAAACAGCAAAATTACAAGCTGACGAATCTGCAAAACACACATTTTTCGGTTTTGTAGTCTTCCGACTGGATATCGTTAATTGATCGAGGTGAATCCTTAGAACCCTTTATTAGAGGATGCTTGTGCGACTTGGATTTGTTGGTCTATAATTTCCGCCCAACCCGTGCCTTTTGCATTCTCGCGCAGTAGCCGGAATTGACTGGTTGTTGACCAATCATCGTTTCTGAGATGTTTAGCTTCAATTGCTTCCTCAAAGTGGCGTTGGATTTCCTGTTGTCGGTATTGCTCCATTCTTTTCTGTTGAGTGGTTAGGAAAATGGATGGGGGTTCAGTTGATGCCCCAGAAATCGAATCTTTAGAACGAATAGGGCTTACGAAGAATGGTGTTAAAGCCAAACCCAAGACGAGTAGTGTGATTGTCAAGAGGCCTCCGTGTATCCATAGGGGCCTAGCGGATACAGTGTCAGCTATATGTGGGAAAACCGATAGTTTCTGTGAAGGTTCATCGGAAGCTAGCCGTTTGTATACTTTGATTTCGAGGTCATCTAGGATTTTATCTGGTAAGTTGATTTTTCCAATTGGATCAGTAGTTGTTAATGTTTTCTTTAGTGCGTCTATTTCATCTCGAACGTCTGGATGATTTTGAAGATATGTTTCAAAGTCGGCTATAAGATTTTCGTCTTTGATTGTGTTACAAACATAGTCAACGTATAATGACTCCCAGTATTTAGATTTAGCCATTTAGCAAACTCTCCCGACGCATTTTCTTATGATACTAAATTTCGCTGTTTTCCCGAAAAGGTTGTAGTAATACCCTGAGTTTCTTGATCGCACGATGCAGGTGAATTTTGACGGTGCCCTCTGCGATTCCAAGGATTTCTGCGATTTCCTTGATTTGTAACCCATCGTAACGATTCATTAGAAAGACCTTTTTCTGATTTTGAGAAAGGTGGTCAACAGCTTGATTGATAACGCGATGTCGATCTTTCTCGACAATGAGTTTTTCCGGATCACTTCCGAGGTCTTTGGCTGTTGGTTCATCTATGGACAATAGGTTGTTATCTAATGAATGGATTATATGGCGTTTTTTCGCCCGGTGGTGATCGATTGAAACGTTATAGGCAATTTTGTAAAGCCACGTGGAAAACTTCGCTTGAGGTTTCCATTTGTGGAGAGCTCGATACACTTTGAAAAACACCTCAATGGTTAATTCCTCTGCGTCTTCATAGTTTTTGACGGATCGGAGAATATATGCATAAATTCTGTGTTTATAGCGTCGCATTAACTCATCAAACGCATCTTGGTCACCTAACTGGAGCTTTGTAACCAATATTTCGTCTTCAAGGATATCCATTTATAAGCCGTTTTTTTATATGTTAACATTGTTATGTAGGTTTACTGAAATCAAACACTCCGGTACTAAGCTGGAAAACGAAAGTGCGTGTTGACTGGTTGACAATAATTTCAGTTTATTCGCGACTTTCTTTTGATTTCTCGTTATAGGATTCTCTGATCCATTCTTCTAGTACCTCATCTGGATTTTCAACGACCGATTTGGTGAAGGTGAAATCTGATTTACCGGTATTTTGTTTTATCAAGCTGAGGCCATGTTGATAACTTTCTAGAATTTCGTCACAGATCTTTTGTGGGTCCTTTTGATTGCGAATGAATCGTTCGTATATCATTTCTGTCGCGTCTTGATCAAACTGGATTTTCATTTTGTGCTTTTCTTGGAAGTCCTCTTCGTAACGCCGAATTCGTTCCTGAAAAACGAGGCGCGAATTGTATTCTTGATTTGTCATGATTTTCTCAAGTTCAGCTTTTGGATCATTGACTATCTCTTTTGTAACCGAAAATTCTTTGATTGGTGATGATGGTAGCTCGAATTTATAGTCACGTAAAACCTTCTCACAAACGGTCATCAATGCCCTCGCCCCTGTTTTCTGGTGGTGTGCGAGGACGGCAATTTGGTGCAAAGATGCGTCCGAGAACATAGCTTCAACATTGTATGCTTGGAAGGATTGTTCATACTGCTTGATAATTGATCCCTCTGAATTTTTTAAGATATGATACAAATCTTCCGCTTCAAGATCTTCACAGGCAACGTGGATAGGTATTCGTCCAATGAATTCCGGCTCAAAACCGAAATCGATAAAATCTTGTGGCGTAATCTGGTTCAGCAAGTCGATTGATCTCTGTTGGTTTCTATCTTCCATACTGAAACCAATAGATTTCCAGTTGAGTCGCTTTCCAATAATATCACTCAGTCCGTTGAAGGAACCACTCATAATAAAAAGAATATGCCGGGTGTTAATTATTTGTTCTTCAATTTCGCCTTTCTGCTGGAATTCTATAGCAACTTTCACTTGAGCTGCTGGGTCAGAGCTGGATCTCAGGTCGACATCTGTTTCTTCCATTAGCTTAAGCAGACCAAATTGCACTCCACGGCCGCTGATATCGCGTCCCATAATGTTGGGGGGAGTCGCTAGCTTGTCGGCTTCATCAATATATACAATACCATATTGTGCTAGCTCAAGATTGCCATCCGCTTGAGTGACAAGATCTCGTATTAAGTCCTCCACATTTGCACCAACATAACCAGTTTCACTGAAACGCGTTGCATCGGCTTTTACAAACGGGACACCAATTAGCTTAGCAATGTGGCGTATCATGTAAGTTTTACCAACACCTGTTGAACCTAGAACAATAATGTTCTGTTTTGAGTAATCGGTTTCAAGCAGCTTTGGGTTTTCGTGACATTTGCGAACGTGATTGTAATGGTCGCAGACGGCAATGGCGAGTGCTTTCTTGGCCTCGTGCTGCTTGATTACGTATCTATCTAGGTATTGCTTGACTTCTTTTGGTTTGAGGTCAAATTTGAGATCAATAGTTTTTGTTTGTTGTTGGGTGTCTTGTTCGTTCAACCCTATGTTTGAGGATGGCTGTTGGACAAAGCGAACAGTTCCTCCGTATTTTTGTTTAATGAATTCTTCGAATTCTTTTTGAATCTCTTCTGCTGTTGGCTTTTTATCTTTTGTTTGATTTAACAATTTAATTTTTCTCAATCAATTATTATTTTATTTGAGTTTATGTGCGATGAAAGATAATTGTAACATTTTTTTTGTTTAATTAAAGTAGTATTCAGGTCTTTAATTGAGAGTATTAGTTTGGCTAGACAGGTACCTAGTGATGTGCTAAAATAAATTATCAATGCTTTTGAATTGGGCATTCCACCGATCCTAGTCTTAGTTCAACTGGTGCTTAGTATTTTTGATATCTGCTGTAAAGAGAGGATTATGCCAGATTACACTCGTCAGGAAGTTTTAAAGCGATTGCATGCTAATCTTGATAAGAAGGAACCGTTACTCGCTGTCGGTGCCGGTACCGGAATTACTGCCAAATTTGCTGAACGTGGTGGTGCTGATCTCATTGTAATTTACAATTCGGGGCGTTATCGCATGGCTGGATTTGGTTCATGCGCAGGTCTATTGGCTTATGGTGACGCGAATGCGATCGTTATGGAGATGGGGGAGCATGAAGTTCTTCCTGTGGTTCAGGAAGTTCCTGTAATTGCAGGTGTGAATGGTACTGACCCAACCCGCCGGATGAGCAATTTTTTGAGGCAGGTAAGAGATCTTGGTTTTGACGGGATTAACAATTTTCCGACTGTTGGTGTCATAGATGGGAAGTTCCGTACCACGCTTGAAGAGACTGGTATGGGTTTTTACAAGGAAGTTGAAATGGTTGGAATTGCCAACGATATGGATCTTTTCACTATAGTTTATGTCTTTGATCCTAGCGAGTCCATCGAAATGGCTAAGGCGGGCGCAGACGTTATTATTGCCCACATGAATACGACTGTTGGTGGTACAATTGGGGCAGACACTGCTTTTACACTTGAAGGGGCTATTCCTCTCGTGCAAGCCATTTGTGATGCGGCCTTCACAATCAGAGAAGATGTGATTTGTTTGTCGCATGGAGGTCCGATTGCTACTGCAGATGACGCTGATTATATTACCAAGCACACGAGTTGTGTTGGCTTTGTGGGGGCCTCGTCGATTGAGCGTTTCGCTTGTGAGGTAAGCATCCCCGAAATTACGGCTTCTTTCAAGAAAAACTTATTAGAGTGAATTGAGGTGAAAAACTGAAGAAGATAACCATTGGCTTCGTTGTGACTGGTATTGGTTACCTCGCACTTTATTATCTTTTCGGTGGTATCTTAGGCATCGAGGTCGTCACCAACTGGTTACAATTGGCAGTCATTTACATCATTTTGTTTTGTTTGTTAATTGGTTTGTTGGTTTTATTGAAATGGTTGTGTGATTCGGTTATGCGAGTTGTTAGACGACATAGGAGTTCAACCAATAACTTTCAACGCTGATGTTTTAGGATACGTTATCCGCCTGAAAGCAATCTTCCTGCCTGTAATCTTTTCCCTTATTTTAATTGGATTAACATACGGAATTGGTGAGAAATTCGTTGTCGCGCAAATTCGGTATGGTGGTGGTGGAGATTGGTACGGTGATCAAACGGCGGTATCCACTTGGCTAAAGTTTTTAAGATCGCGAGTTGGGATTGAAACAGCTCATGATCGTATTATCATCAAACTAACTGATCGCGATTTGTATCAGTATCCGTTTCTATATTTGGTTGGTCACGGAAATGTCCGATTCAGTGATAAAGAGGTAGAGTTGCTCCGCTTATATTTGATGCGTGGTGGTTTCATGTTTGTTAATGATGATTATGGTCTTGACAAAAGTTTTCGGCGTGAGATGAAACGTGTCTTTCCAGACCGGAACTTGGAGCCGATCCCAAATAACCACGATATCTATCATTGTTTCTATGATTTGTCAGGATTGCCCAAAATCCATGAGCATGATGGCGAACCGGCTCAGGGATTTGGGGTGTTTCATGAAGGCCGAATGGTGGTTTTTTATGCTTATAGTGCTGACATTGGTGACGGCCTTGAGGACCAAAAGATCCATCCCGGCGATTCATCAGCTCTCCGCGAACTAGCTGCCAAAATGGCTATTAACATCTCAGTTTATGCTTTGACTCATTAACATGGATTATGTAATATGATCAGAAATCCAGATTCATTAAATGGCATTGATGAAGCTTATCAAACGATTCTTGCTCGATTGCGCTCGATTTTGGTTCAATGGCGATTGCTGACCTTTTCTCAAAATTTCTTGTGTTGGTTGTCGGTAATTATCATCTCATTTTCAATTGCCTTGTTAATTGATCAAGTGGTTCCTTTGCCTCGTTTGGTGAGAATGGGGTTGGTTGTAATTGTTGTCGGTATTTGTATTGGGTTTGGATATCTCCACCTTGTTCGTTCATTATTCCTCAAACTTGGATACCGACGAGTATCGGCATATATTGAAGCTAGCCATCCTGAAATTCAGAATTGTATTTCAAGTGCTGTGCAATTGAGGTCTGAGATTGAAAGAAATCGATTTGGTTATTCAATAATGTTTATTGAAAAACTGATTTGGCAGGCATACTATTCGCTTGGCAAAATTGACCTGAAACGTGTTTTCCAAAGCGAATTTTCACTTCACAAAAGAAACGGGGTGCTCAGCCTGTTTGCTGTGCTTTTATTTATAATCACAACTTGGATCTTCCCAAATTCAATTAAGGACTTTGCACTGGCATTTGAAGAGATACCCAAGAATCCAATTAATGCGGTTGTAGCCAAGATTTTGGATGTTGAACCTGGAGATATTTTAGTTGGATCTGGGACTGACGTGGGTTTTTCGGCTAAAGTCACAGGAACCCTTGGTGCTCCGATCAATGTTTTTTACCGATCAAAAAACGGTGCTTGGCACGACCTAAACATGTTTAGGTCAATCAATGAAGTTGCTTATCATTGCGAGATCAAAAATGTTACTCAATCTCTTGAATATTATATTGCTTCAGAGGGGATACGATCCGACATGTTTCAGGTTGAGGTTATGCGTGAACCCGCTCTCAACCGATTTCAATTGAAACTTAATTTTCCAATGTATACGCAGTTGTCGCCTGAGTTGCTTGAGGAAAATTTTGGTAATGTGAACACCTTAATAGGTACACGGGTTGCTTTTGAAGGAAGTGGCAGTAAACCAATTGCACATGCCAAATTGGTCTTTGGCGAATCTGCCCCGGTTCTTTTGAAGGTTACAGATAAAACTTCTATCACAGGTGATTTCATCGTTCAGAGAAGTGAGGAGTATTACCTTGAATTGATTGGTTCCGCTGGTGTAGTCAATTCAGATCCAATTCGTTACACCATCAACGCTATTGAGGATCAAGCACCGAGAATTGAGGTTCTTGTACCTGGTAAGGATGTTGTCCTGGATGATTCAATGATGGTAGGTCTGACAACGTCAGCAGTTGATGATTATGGTGTTAAGTTGGTTCAAATTGTGTATCGTGTTGAAGGACAGGATCGAGGTGAACCGGTGATACCAATAAAAGATTTAGCCTCGTCTTTGCCTAGTGTAACTACCGAATTTTTTTGGGATGTTGACTTGCTCAACATCTTTCCGGGGGATATGGTTTCCTATCATGCTGAAGCAATTGATGTAATTGGGCGTGTCGGGAAATCTGCTAGTTTTACTATCCGTTTTCCCTCGTTGGCAGAAATCTTCGGTGAACTTGAGTCTGAACAGGAAGCTGGTGTCCGAGGGCTTGAAGCTATTTTTGATCAACAACTTGAAGCTGAATCAGCTGTGGAGGAGTTGATCGATAAAATTAAGAAGCACCAGGAATTGACTGTCAAAGATGAGAAATTGATTAAACAACTCATTGAAAATCAGAAACAGATTGAACGTGGGGTAAAAGATCGAATTGAGGAAGTTAAAGAATTCGCTAATCAAATAGAAGACCAGCAGCTCCTCAACCAAGAGACCGTTGAGAAGTATCAAGAACTGCAGCAGTTAATGGATCAGGCGCTCTCAGATGAACACAAAGAAGTACTTGAAAAATTGTCAGAAGTTCTGCGTGAACAACAATTGTTGAATCAGGAACGTCGTCTTGAAGAAGCAAGTGTGAGTCAGGAACAGTTTATGCAACAGCTGGATCGGCTGACATCGTTATACAAACAGTTAATTCTGCAACAGAAGTTAGAAGCTGCAGTGAAGCAGGCCGATGATTTGGTTCAACGACAAAAACGAGTTAATGAGCAGATCGATCAGGTAACCAAACGTCAGGTTTCCAAGGAAAGCGAAAATCTGGCCGTACGTGAGGAAAAAATTGAGTCCGGATTGTCGGAATTGCAGACGAAACTAGATCAGGTTGGTAGAGAGATGTCAGCACAACCAAATTTGAAGCGGATTGGAGATGAAGTTCAACGTCTAAGCCAGTTTTCAAAAGATCAAGGAATTGCTGAGAAAATCATCCAGGCAAGTTCCCAGCTACGGCAATCCCAGTTATCAGAGGCCCAGCAATCGAGTCGTGAAGCTATACGAGGACTGTCAGAGCTTCATCAAGGACTTGATAATGCGATGGAATTTATGCAAGGAGCAAACGCGGATCAGGCGCTGGCAGAAATCCGAACAGCTGTTAGGGCTGGTTTGTATCTCTCTCGAACACACGAGGAAACTTCTGATGCGACCAACGACATCCTACGGTCTGGACGTGGTGATTACATTGATGGTGAGGTATTACAGCTACAAAATTTAGCCGCAAGCGAAATTCATGTTGTACAAGGGATTGATCTGCTGGCGAGTCAACTATGGGGATTGAGCAAACAGCAGATGGGTATAAATCCACAGATTGTCTGGCAGCTCAATGGTGCCAGCGATCAACTAACTCGATCGGCAAAAGCTCTGGAAGATCGAAAGCCGAGTTTGGCAACTCCGATCCAAAAACAGGGGCTTTCCAGTTTAAATCAGGTTGTTTTTGATCTACTCGAGACAATGAATCAGATGAATCAGCAGATGTCAATGTCTTCGTCCGGCTTGGATCAGATGTTGGAGCAGTTACAACAACTGTCCGAAAACCAGAGGAATTTAAATGAATTCGCGCAACGACTTCACCAACAGATGCGTCGGCAAGGTCAGACACCTAATATGCAGCAAGTGCTTGAACGGTTAGCTCAAGAACAACAGATGATCCGAGAAGCCACCGAACGGCTGGCAAAATTGATGGGAAATCTATCTGAGGTCCTTGGCGACTTGCGGCCTATTTCTGAAGAAATGAAGCGGGTTGAAGGTGAACTGAAAAACGGGAAGTTAGATCAAAAAGTAATTGATAAACAGGAAGAGATCCTGACGCGTCTGCTTGACAGTTCGAAATCGTTGCGTAAAAAGGAAGTTGGTAAGAAGCGGAAAGGCGAACCGGCTAAGTCAAACAGGGTTAGTAGATCTGCTTCGGATCTAGATCCTAAATTATTGCAAGTTATCCAGCAGATGCAATCAAGTATGCGATCAGGTCAGTTTACAGAGATTCCTCCACAGTATCGAGATCAGATCCAGAAGTATTTTCGTGCCTTATCGCAACGGGTGAAAAGATAGTTGATTTTTATGGATCTTCTGCCCATCGAAATGGTAAGATTGGGAGTTCCTGCAGTACATTAAATTGGACTTAATTGCCAATTCAAATGGCAAAATTTTAGAATAATATCAATATTTGATTAGGGAGATGTGAAATATGGCTGGAGAAGCATTGGGATTAATTGAAACGCGCGGACTCGTTGGCTCGATCAATGCGGCTGATGCGATGGTTAAAGCTGCACCAGTTACGCTTGCGGGTCAGGAGCAGGTTGGTGGTGGATTGGTTACTGTCATGGTACGTGGTGATGTGGGGGCGGTTCAAGCTGCAACTGAAGCTGGTGCTGAAGCTGCACGTACTGTGGGTGAACTGGTTTCTGTCCATGTTATTCCTCGTCCACATACAGAAGTCGAAACGATCTTGAGTAAATAACAGGTTGATGGTTCGAATACTACCTTAGTATATAGTGTTTGGTATATAAAGTGTTTTGGTTGTTTTGACTTGTTGTTCTTAGGGAGGGTAGATGGAAGAAATAACAGAGGAGCAAATTGAAGCGATTGTCTCGCAAGTTGTGCGAAATATCCGTGACCAAAGTGTACCGCGAGACAAAAGTGTTGACCCTAAAATGTTGATACCTTCCGGGACAGTTGTGTTCTCAACGGTCGACCAAGCGGTATTAGCGGCGAAAACAGCACAAGCTGAATTAATGCAACTTGGAAGGCCCAAACGAGAGGAGATCGTTGGAGCCATCCGGCAAGCGGGGCTTGACAATGCCCTCGCTTTAGCCCAACTTGCAGTTGAAGATACGGGAATGGGGGTCGTAGATCATAAACGTCAGAAAAATGCGGGAGCGGCGGATATGTCGTTTGGTACCGAAGATCTGATTTCTGAGGCGACAACTGGGGATAATGGTACGCTCTTAATAGAATATGTACCGTTTGGTGTAATTAACTCCATTACTCCAACGACCAACCCAACTTCGACTGTTATTAATCATGCAATTATTATGATTGCTGCAGGGAATTCAATTGTTTTCAGTCCACACCCAAATGCGCAAAAGTGTACGGTCGAAACGATGCGTATAATTAACGATGCTATTGTCAGTATTGGTGGTCCCTCCAACCTTTTAACTGCTGTGCAAAATGCAACGCTCCGTACAGCAAAAGAGATAATGGATCACAATGATGTTGCTATGGTAGTGGCAACTGGAGGAAAAAGTGTTGTTAAGGCTGCATTGACTAGTGGCAAGAAGTCCATTACAGCAGGTCCTGGGAATCCTCCAGTTGTGATTGATGAATCTGCGGATTTGGCTAAAGCAGCCAAGGATGTTATTGAAGGTGCGAGTTTTGATAATAATCTTCTTTGTATCGGTGAAAAATCGCTTTTCGTTGTTGACTCTGTGGCCAATGATGTCATGCAAGAGTTGAAACAGGGTGGGGGGTACATCCTTAGTGCAAATGAACTCCGATCTCTTGAAACACTACTTAAGGATGGGGCAGAAAAGGACTTTATTGGTAAAGGTGCGACGGTAATTCTGAATGCTGCTAAGATTGACGCTCCTGCAAATGTAGTTGTTATTGTTGTGGAAGTGGACAAAGATCACATTTTTGTTATTGATGAATATTTGATGCCTCTTCTGCCAGTGGTGCGAGTTCAAAGTTTTGATGATGCGGTTAAAGGCGCACTAGCATCAGAGGGAAATCGTAATCACACTGCTATGATTCATACCAACTTGATGTCAAGGGTGACACAATATGCTAAGGCCTTAAATGTCTCTGTGTTGGTTGCCAATGCGCCGTCTGCGGCTGGGGCTGGATTTGGTGGTGAGGGGTTTCTTGCCATGACAATTGCTGGCCCAACTGGTGAAGGATTTACTCGTCCGCGAACCTTTACCCAGCAAAAACGCTTGACGCTAGCAGGAAATTTGTCACTTCATGCGTTGTAATCACTTGCCCAATTCAAATCTCCTAGGATAAAACATTAATGAAAAGTTTTCCTGCTCTATTTCTCTTTAGCGTTATGTTTATATTTTTACCTTTCTCAGCGCTAGAGTTGATAGCAGATAAACAGGTTATTGAGGAAGATGATTTTGTCTCACGGCCAATTGAAGAGATCGAAGAGTTATTTCGTCAAAGGGAATTTGATATTGTCATTGACGAATGTAAACGTTTAGTGGCCTATGATCCTTGGCGCTGGGAAGCAAAATGGGCATTGATGAAACTTAGCGAAGTTTATGAGTCTATTGGTGATGTCGAACAGGCTCAGGAAATCCGTGAACAGTTGAAAGCGCAAACTGCACATCCACGAGAACGTGCAGAGATCATGCTTTGGCAACTTCGTCATATGGTGGAAAAGCATGATTACGAGAAAGTCGATGAGATCGTCGATGAAATTATTACCAAACTGGTCGGTGACTATCATCCAATTGAAGCTTTAGGTATTGCAATTGATACCGATCTGCAGCGTGATCGATATGAGTCAGCACAAAGACGAATTGATTTTTTGGTGGAAAATTATCCACTCCATGAGTTGGCGATGCATAGCCCAATTCGTCTTAGTGAGCGTTATCGTGAGCAAGACAAGCTGGACAAATCTTTAGCTATCTTATTGTGGTTGCAGGAAGTGTATCCACGTCGAGTTGATGTACTTGTCCATTTGGCTGATACTTACCGCAAAATGGGGGAATTTGACCTTGCTCTAGAGGTCTGTGATCAAGCTGTAGTATTAGCGCCTATGCACTCTGAAATTCTTCATACTCTGCGGATTAAGGGGAATATACATAGACAGCAAGGAGATCTTCAAGGGGCAATTGAAGCATTCACAATAGCTGCGGAGTTCCGTGGGGTTGATGAAGCGAGGTGGGCTATCCGAGATGCTGCCGAATGTTATAGACAGTTGGGAAAGTATAAGCACGCAATCGAAATGCTTGATCGGTTGGTTAAAGATACCTATCCAGACCATTTTGTTGTAGAAGCTCATATGGAGATTGCTAGTCTCCATGATCAAAATCGAGATTTTGAAAAAGCAGAATTTGTCCTCAAACAACTTGCCGAAAAGTATTCGCAAACTCACCAAGGACAAGAAGCTATGATGCGTTTGCTGGAGCTGTATTGGCAGATGAATCAGAGGGAGAAAGCCGTAGATTTTCTGGTCTATCTTGTTACTACTAATCCGAATCCGGAAATTCAGCAGCAGGCATTTTACCGAATGATGAATTTTGGGGAGGGTATAATCACTGAGATAGAAGCGCGTGGTAAACTTTCAGAACTAAAATTGGGTTTGCGTCGAAAAGTCAACCAAGCCAAGTACCCTTCTGAGGCGGTTTATTCTCTTCGGATTTTAGCCGAGATTGCATCGCGAACAGAGGATTGGGAACAGACCATTTTTGCCAATACACGACTGGTTGAGGATTACCATGATTTGCAAATAAAGCTTCAATCATATCAACGTCTCGCGGAAGCATACAGGAAGACGGAGGATTTTGAACAGGCTATTGAGTCCCTACAACGTATTATCGAACTTGTACCAAATGGAATAATGGTCCCGGAGACTATGCTGAAATTAGCCCATTTTCAACTGGAGCAAGAGTCCCCAGATAGCCATATTTACAAAATTTTACGGCAATTAGTAGAGAAGTACCCGGGTACGAGAGAGGGACAAGAAGCTGGCGAGCTGCTCGAACAATTCGAGTAAATTCAGGCTGGCACAAACTCCGCACTGAGAAGCAATGTCGTTTGGGGGAGTCTCTGATGCCGAAGGTCGGACTCGAACCGACACGGGCCAAGGCCCACTGGATTTTGAATCCAGCGCGTCTACCAATTTCACCACTCCGGCTAAAACGGAGCCTATTCTAGCATACGTAGCGCAAAATAGGCAAGAAGAAAACAGTAGTGAGAGTATCGGGTCTCACTACTGTTTATTTGGATGAAGTCTTGAGAAATATAGCTGTAGTTGCGACTAATAGTCGCATAAAAATGCTGGTTGGAAAATTAAAGCAATTGTCACTTAAGAGGTTGCTGAGTGTCCAGATTTGGAAGCAATTTAGTCATTGGTTATTCTGGCACAGTTCCATCAAACGTAAAAGAGTGCGAAAACTTGTTGAGCGCCTCACTTTATTGGATCCGGATGTCCCCATTGAAATAATAGATCTTCGCAACGCGGTGTTCGGAAAAGTGTGCTTGGGTTTAAAAACTGTGGAATCGGAAAGTTTGTTGGAGTGTGTCAACGCAGTCCAACAACCGCGTGGTTTCGAGCAGGTTTTTATTTGCTCAATTTATCCGCAAATTTTGAGGCGTGGATTTGGCGTTTTCAACATATCTTCTGATCAACCACACAGAATTGATGTAGAAATTAGTTATCTTGGCCATAACGAAGACCTTTTTTTCTGGATCTTTGAGGTGGATGGAAACTCTCGGGATGATCCAGCTAAAACCCTTGTACCCCAAAAACACATTCGGGGGAATAAATGTTACTTAGTCTATAGACTTGGAGTGGCTAGCTTGGTTGAGTCTGGTGATTTCAACCCGTTACAGTGGATGATTAGTTGTCAAACGTTTTTTAACAATATTATGGTTGATTTAAAGCGTCGGAATTATCAAGTTACAGCAGCCTCAATATCTGATTTTGAACTGGGACGGTTGTCACTTTTGCGCCGCCTTTACCTTGATAAGCTAAAAAAACATCAATCTCTGTACGAACGCCAAAATCGTTGAGGTAAATGCCAGGCTCAATCGAAAAGCAGGTATTTGGGACTAGTAACCGCTGATCCATCGTTTCGTAATTGTCGATATTTGCTCCATTGCCGTGAATATGTGTGCCAATGCTGTGACCAGTCCGATGAGGAAAAAAGTCTCCGTAACCATGTTGGCTGATGAAGTTACGAACGACATCATCAACTTCGTATCCGTAAACTTTTTTTCCTACTTCAATGTGTTCTGTTATGAATCCAACAGCTAGGTCTCGAGCCCGACGAACAATGTCAAAAATCTTACTAATTTTATCTGGTATTTTTTTGCCAACAAAACCTGTCCATGTCGTATCCGCAAAGATGGCATCTGGGCTTTTCTGTTTTGCCCACAAGTCAATTAAGACAAAATCGCCTTGATTGATCGGTTTATGTTTTGTTAATGATGGTGAATAATGAGGGTCGCTGCTATTTGCATTTACAGCAACAATAGGTGGATGATCGGTGATGAGATCCATTGTGTCAAATTGGTCTAGAATGATTTGTTGCACATCGTATTCAGTAATAGGTTGACCTTGTCGTGTTTGATCTCCTATCCATTTGAATGCATAGTCTTTGGCTTGCAAAATACACTTTGCTGATTCAAGGTGCCCTGTGTATTGATCTGGAGAGATACGGGCGTCTATTAACTGCACTAAATCTGCCGAAGAACATAGATCGATGCCAAAAGACCGGATCAATTCAAGGGTTCCACCATCGACTCGGGAGATATAGGGAATTGCCCCGTTTGGCGAATACTCCATAGCGACCTTTGATCCAGGCGTAAGCATCTGTCCAAGTGCCTTGTGAAGTTGGTTCCAACTGGAGTATAATTGGATCTCTCCAGGTATGTCATAAAAATGCGAAAGTTCGATTTGGTGGATCAACCAAAATGGTTTGCCTGCTGAAGGGAGATAGCAAAACCAGCGGCGTGTGATTTTTCGGTCTAGAAGTCCGGCAATACTTTGTGCAATTGGGTTGATACCTCGAAAGTCGTAAAGTAGCCAGGCGGAAATATTATTTTCTTTGAGGAAAGTTTGAATTTGATCAATGTCCAAGTGTGATACCTCCAAAGACAAGTTTTTAACCCAATGTTTAGATGCAAAAATTCAAGCATTGAAACCTGAAAATGCCAATCCAGATGTATGGATTCCAACATTTGATCAGCTGCAGGACCTCATTTGTCAAAATGTAAAAAAAAAATCTGACGACATTTGGAAAGTGAATGATGGCATCTGGAAGTGTACCATCATTATTTCTGAATGGACAGCGGATTATGGAACATTTGCTGAGACGGAACGTACGTTCACGGGGAGAGACCCTGAACTTGTTGCTATTCTGGCGTTAAAAGCTGCAATTGGTGTTGGAGAGCGCTTACTGGTTGGAGACTTACCCAATGATTAGATCTTTTGATGTCATTTTCTCTCCAGATTTGTTGCCGTTTACATGCCTGGAAGGTAAAAGTGTTGTCGTCATAGACATTTTGCGTGCGACGACGACAATTACGTTTGCCATTGCAAATGGTGCAACGTATGTCCAACCTGTGTTGACACCAGAAGAAGCCTTCGCCATTCGCCAGAAGCGACCAAATATGTTAATTGGTGGAGAACGTCATGGTAAACTCGTTGATGGCTTCAATTTAGGTAATTCGCCATCTGAATATCAAAGATCTGTTGTGTCTGGTAGATCAATTATAATTACAACAACAAATGGCACACGAACCATGCACGCTTGTGTGTCCGCTAAGCGGATGTTTATAGGATCATTCCTTAACTTGGGAGCGTTGCTCCGTGTTCTTAATCAGACAAATAATCATGTTGCCTTTGTTTGTTCTGGGCGTGAGGGCCAATTTTGTACGGAGGATGCGCTTTTCGCTGGTGCGTGTGTTAATATCCTTTGTCAAGCTGAGAATGAGTTTTGTCTCACTGATTCGGCCAAGATCTCCCGGCTTTTGTTCCAGGAACATCACCAGCGAGTATTTGAATCAATCCAAAATAGTGATCACGGTCGTTATTTAGCTAGTATTGGCTTGGAGAGTGATCTAGAATTTTGTTCACGTGTTGATTT
>Ga0208406_1000081_pt1 | contig 38179 bp, 28 predicted proteins | sample ETNtaG_15_FD_185769 | JGI IMG/M metagenome (GOLD analysis project Ga0208406, IMG submission 185769) | Marine microbial and viral communities from oxygen minimum zone, Eastern Pacific Ocean - ETNP201302PF89A (SPAdes) (version 2) | ecosystem: Environmental > Aquatic > Marine > Oceanic ...
ATGTTGTAGGGAAAAGCTTCCGTACACACCACAACGTATCCTTGCTGAACTAAATGATACCCAAACCGAATACTGGGCGTTTCGGTAATAGGTTGATAAGTTTTCAAATCTAATCCTGCCATCCGATCTGGATCGTAGAATGGAACCACAACTCCCGGACGCGGTGACAATGTGACCAACTTCGGTTCCATTAGTAACAGAGTTTGAAACGTATCTGGTCCCGTAGACTGCTTGAAGACAGTCCCCGTATAAGTTGGCCGTTCGACAATCTCAACAGGTTCCTGTTTTCGGTCAAAATTCTCAAAAGCCGGAGTTCCCAAAACAGCCTTCCAACGATTAAGCAGGGCGGCACGCTCTTCCCTCCAAGATTCCATCGTTGGTACAATACCTAACGGAAAAATTGGTTCAATAGCTTCATCAACTCCAAAATCATTATACTGTGGTTGACTGAACTGCTGTGAAATCCTATTCTCTTTCATGATTTTTTCCAAAAGATCCAGAGAGCTTAGACATTATTAGCCTAAAAATCTTCGTCTGTCGCCCGATTCCCCAGATTCCAACCCCTTTGTAGATGATGACGGACTCGTTCCAAATAGGGAATTTCTACGTGCATCTGTTCAATATGAGTAATTTTCACCTTTTTTCCTTGATAGTGGAATCTTTTGTCAGATTTCGTCAGTGACATTCGATTCAAAGTATATCCCATTCTGCGAATGGCATCAGACACAATTTGTCTTTTGCGTCAACGTAAATTAATTCTCGCAATTTTTCCCTGCTGTTCGAGTTAACCTCCATAAACAGCTTTAACTAACAATAGATTTTAGAAACAATATCGCGCCATATACGTTTTATATAATATTACACACCTATCCTTCAGAATTTCACACTTTTGACACCTAAATGATTGTCGTTTACTAGGCACAGTTACGTACTTCAATAAGATGAATCTTTGAAGGGAATTTATTCATGATCTAACAGGAAAGTTTGCGAAACAATCGGATTTTTGAATTCAGGTTAATTTCACCAGAACAATCCCAGTAACCATACTATGGTAACCAAGGAAAGTTTAATATGAGCGATGAGAACCACCAGACCACTAATTCGGGAAAAGGAACAGAACTTGTTGCTGAGGGACTACTTGATAATTTCGAGAAAAACCGTGAATTGATCAAGCAATGCTTAATGAGTTATATAGAAAGAAATGACGATCAACTTCTAGAAACCGGCGCCAACCTCGAGGTACTGAAAGGCGACCACAAGGAAAAATATATAGCTGCGAAAGGAACGCCCGACTTAAGCCGACATCGAATGTATGAAGCCGGCATTAATTTGATCGTACACACATATAGTCATGAATCAATTGACGCAGAAGAAGTCGAAAACCACATCAAGAAAGAACTGGAACAACGACTCCTTGGCAAACTTGAATTAGATCTGGTAAAATCCGGCAAATATTATAACGCTATTGTTTCATGGGACAACCCGATATCAGTTGAGGAATACAGTCTCATTAAAGCGGCCGGAGTATAGTACAATGTGGAGCTAACAAATAGGCTCTACTGAAAAAAATTATCACCTACTCACAACGCTCTCAATCGGGTCAACTCATCATCACACAACATAGAAACACCAGCTTCTGCATTCATCCTAACTTGGCTAACTGACGTTGCTCCTGGAATGGCAACAGGTTCAGCAGAGTGAGAAATTACGTACCGAAGACCAGTTGTTACTAAATCGCGGTCAGGACTGGCAACCGTCTTTACTCGATCTAGCCTAGCTAACTTCTCTTCATATTCTGTCCGACCTGACTCACCCTGATTCCACTTATTACGCACGACATCCGTAAACACAGTATCGGTATCATATTTATCGGCTAAGATCCCCATTGCCACAGGCCCACGCACCAGAACTCCAATTTGATTTTCCTGACAGAACGACAGAAATCCTTCCTCAGCAGAACGATTAATCAACGAATAATCAACCTCAACAACAGCACATTTCCCGTCCGAGGTTGCGTGAAAATTCTTTAGGATCTGGAGGTCATTTGTTGAAATACCATATTCACGGATGAAACCCTCCATCTGTAGAGCTTCGAATCCGGCAATATATACAGAGGGGTCTTGAATATCGCCTTCATGACATAACAAAACATCAATCCAGTCAGTCCGTAACCGTCCGAGGCACGCATGCCCACAACCCCGAATCATATCTACCGTCGTTTTAGGAACGCCTTGCCCAGTCCTTTTCCCCCAATTCCCCACCTTGCTAACTATATGTACTTGATCTCGAATACCCTTAAGTGCCCGACCAAGTCTAATTTCACTAAGTCCATTGGGAATTCCATAAGATTCAGCAACGTCAAACAGGTTCATTCCACAATCAAATGCTGTCCTGACGATATCATGTGCGGTAGAATCTTCCATTTCCCCCCATTGGTTACCAATATTCCAAGTTCCGAGACCAATTGCCGAAACTTCCCATCCGGTTCCACCAAATTCACGGTATAACATTTTCTCTCCTGAACCCAGTCGTAGTGACTTATTACAACTATAACCAATATCTGTATAAGTCTACAGTAATATGTTTAAGAATAATATTAACAAACCCAGATAGCCTAAGTCTTAATTATAAAATCCAATCTAGCTATATAAACAAACTATACACTTGACAACAAAAAATTAGACGAAAAAGCTGGGGAGACATTGTCCTATATAACAACAAATACAGTCCTGTATAAGAATTGTCCAGAAAATTCAAATCGGAGGAAGGTTAATACATTAAAATGATGATTTTGTCATATGCCCCAGCAATTTGGTGACAAGAGAAATCGAATTGGAGCAGAAGGAAAATTTAGTTCCAATGCAAAAGTATAATAAAAATGGAATCCATCTTTAATGCTAGAGGAAATGATAGATTCCATAAATGAAGATCAAACTACGACTAAAGCATCAGTTTTTGTTTAAATTTTGAAAACATTCGATTTCAAGATCTGTTTCTGCTGCCGCAAGGTCATCTTATCAGGACTGATATAATCCAATTTAAGTTTTACTTGATCGATTTTTTCCTTCAATTCTAAGACAACTGTCTCAAATCTAGTTTGTATAATTTCTGCCCTTTCCAGTTGATCACGCAACCCTTTATTTTCGGCCTCAACTTGAGCAAGAAATCTTGCATTTTCCTCTTGTTGCTGCTTTTGCTGGTTAATAAGTCTTGCTTTCTCATTCTGAAACTGTACAATTAGCTGCTGAGCCTCTTGCTGTAATTTTAAAATGGCATCAGTACTCACTTCATCAATATCCTGTGTGGAATCTTCTCCCCCCCGTTCTCCTGCATCTTGAGGAGAAGCGGAAGTATCAACTTTAATAACCCAACGACCTTTGACCTTTTCACCTAACAATTGACCTGTGTCAAGCCTACGACGAACTGTCTGAGCACTAACGTTAAGATATTCAGCGGCTTGTTGAACCGACATTTCAATTGGCATAATAGAACACCGCCACCTAGTTTAAAATATAATAAACTGCTTCTTACCACCATTTCCGCATTGTATCACATCCTGTTTTTTTTTGGAAGAAAGGTGTTTTATACTAAATCGAGAAATCTGGTTACATAAGTATTCATCTAACACATTAAATCAAAACCCCAATATCCTCAAGAGGTATAATATGCAACTCAGAATGCTTCGTCCCAATCTAGAAAACCTACCAACTATTGAAATTCCCAATGACTATAAACTACGAACCTATCAAGAAGGAGACGACGCACATTGGGCAAAAATAATCAATGCCTCGTTTGGTAGCAATCGTACTGCAAAAGACACTCACAACGAGATCATCGATTGTCCCCAATTTTCTCCCGATGGATTATTTTTCATCACGCAAAACAACCAACCCATTGGTACTGCTTGTGCATGGAAAAAAGACACTAATGAGACAGAAATCGGTTATCTACACATGGTAGGTGTCAAACCAAATCATTCCGGTCACCGTCTCGGCAAATGGGTTTCTCTAGCGGTGATTCATTATTTTTGTGATCGTAGCTTTAAATGTGTTATCTTAGAAACAGATGATTTTCGACTCCCTGCGGTAAAGACATACTTAAATCTCAATTTCGTACCGGTTTTTGTAGATACTGATCATCCAGAACGGTGGAAAAATCTGTTTCAGAAGTTAAAATTGTCTGCACTGCCAGATCAGACCAACTCGATTCGATCTGAGTTAAGTAACTCAATGTTAAAAAGAATCTATGCCTAACACCCCATTGAACATCAGACAAAAAAACCATAATCAGATTAAAAAACGACTCGTAATAATATCTCCTTGAATCCCGGAATGATAAGAACTAACAACATGACAGGAACAAACTTCAAAAAAGAATTGATCCTACATTATCGGCAACCAGCACAAATGTGGACAGAAGCTATCCCCATTGGCAATGGCAGGCTGGGAGGAATGGTATTCGGCAAGATAAAACATGAACGCATTCAACTCAATGAAGACAGCCTTTGGTCAGGGGGCCCCCAAGATGCAGATAACCCTGAAGCGTTTCATAACCTTGAAAAAGCACGAGATCTTTTACTAGCTGGAAAATTTACCGAAGCTCAGGATTTGGTATTCCAAACGATGATTTGTCAGGGAGGCGGATCCGCGGATGAAACTTATGGTTCTTACCAAACACTTGGAGATATCCAGCTTGATTTCACCAATCACACATCCACACCCACTGATTATTACCGAGACCTAAATCTAGATACAGCAATTTCTAGTGTAAGGTACCGTCTAGGAAACGATAAATTTAAACGTGAAATACTGTCTAGTTGGCCAGACCAAGTCCTGATAGTACACCTTACCTGTAACAACCCAGGTAAAATCTCCTTTGATGCCAGACTATCAAGGGGCATAAGAAATGGGGAGACTAATTCCAGTACTACATCCCACTCATCAGGCCAAAATCAGGAGGGATTTATTGAGGCTACTGCGACTTCTGACCATTGTCTAATACTTAGCGGACGAACTCGGGAAAATAGTGGAATGGCGTTTCAGGCGAATTTACAGATCATACACGAAGGCGGGGAAATCAAAACCACAAACCAAGGACTCTCAGTCCAGCAAGCGGACAATGTTACCTTGTTACTAGCGGCAGCAACCGATTACTGGGAAACAGACCCACAAACATCCTGCACAACACACCTAGAACAAGCATCCAAAAAACATTACTCCGAACTGCGCGAAGCCCACACCAACGACTACCAACAGTTATTCCACCGGGTCTCTATTGATCTTGGTTCTACCGAAATTACTAATCTACCGACAGATGAAAGACTAAAATTTGTTAAAGAAGGACAGGATGACCCCCATCTGATGTCCTTGTATTTCCAGTTTGGTCGCTACCTCTTAATTTCCAGTTCTCGACCGGGAACACTCCCAGCCAACCTGCAAGGCATTTGGTGTGACGATTTCAAAGCCCCGTGGAACAGTGACTACCACCATAACATCAATGATCAGATGAACTACTGGCCAGCAGAGGTCTGTAATTTGGCAGAATGTCATCAACCTTTTCTGAAGTTCATTGACTCACTCCGCAAACCAGGAAGAAGAACAGCACAAGTCCATTACGGAGCATCGGGTTGGGTAGTACATACTATTTCAAATATCTGGGGATTTACTTCACCAGGCGAACATCCTTCTTGGGGACAATTCACTGCCGCTGGGGCATGGCTCTGCCAACATCTCTGGGAACACTACCATTTTAATGGAGACCACGATTTTCTCCTTTGGGCATACCCTATTATTAAAGAGTCAGTCGAATTTTATCTTGATTTTCTGGTAGAAGAGCCAACACACAAATGGTTAGTCACTAGCCCATCCAATTCGCCAGAAAACAGTTTTCGCACCAGCGACGGCCAAATTGCTAACATCTGTATGGGACCATCAATGGATATGCAAATTCTCTGGGATCTATTTTCTCATTGCATTGAAGCCTGCCACATATTGGACATAGACGATGAATTTCGCTTAAAATTGGAAGATTATCGTGCACGTCTAGCACCGGTACAAATCGGCAAACACGGTCAACTACAAGAATGGCTGGAGGACTACGATGAACCAGAACCAGGACATAGACATATGTCGCATCTATTCGCTTTACATCCCGGCAAACAAATCTCACTTCGTGGCACACCCGACCTAGCCAGAGCTGCCCGCACCTCACTCGAAAGGCGCTTAGCAGACGGCGGAGGCCATACCGGTTGGAGCAGAGCTTGGATTATTAACTTTTGGGCGAGGCTTGAGGATGGTAATAAAGCACATGAAAATATCCAAGCGCTATTAGCAAACTCTACCTTAACAAATTTGTTCGATGATCACCCACCATTCCAAATTGACGGAAATTTTGGTGGCACAGCAGGGATTGCTGAGATGCTTTTACAAAGTCATGCGGGAGAAATCAGTCTGCTACCTGCACTACCATCAGCTTGGTCAAACGGCTATGTAAAAGGTTTAAAGGCCCGCGGAGGTTTTGAAGTAGACATTAATTGGACAAATGGTCAGCTCTCCCAAGCCACAATACATTCATACTTGGGAAACCCATGTATAATCCGAACAAGATCACCTATACAACAAGTGCATGTCAGTGGCAATCGCATCGAAACAAAAGCCATTGAATCGTTACTCATAGAATTCGTTACTACTGTGGGCGAAACATACCATTTGAATGCAGATTAGCAATTTATTTGATCTATGTTAGAAACACAACACGACTTGAGGCGCAACGCCAAATTGCTTCCTCACACCTACCTACAATACGCCATACATGATAATATGAAGATAAAATAAGAAACACTCAATCGGATCTTCCACCATGAACAAACATCAAACTGCATTTTCAGATAAGACAGGAATCAGCTAGTGCAAAAAAACGATAAAAAAATAATATTTGGCTGGTGTATGTATGATTGGGCAAATTCTGCTTTTGCCACAAGCATTACCACAGCAATCCTTCCAGCCTATTTTGGTGCTTTGTTTCTTGCCAGCCATGGATCAGCTGGATGGCGGGGATGGTCAGGGGAATCTCTATGGGCATTCGGGGTAAGCTTTGCCACTGCAATCGTTGCCTTATCAAGTCCTCCACTAGGTGTGATAGCCGACCACTTATCGTTAAAAATGAAATTTCTTAAGATATATGCCTTTGCCGGATCTCTTTGTACCGTTCTCTTATTTGTTGCAGCTTGGCTTCCAGGATACGATTGGATGTGGTTGCTTGGTCTCTATATGTTAGCCAATATAGGATTCGCAGGCGGAAATGTCTTCTATAACTCACTTCTACCATCGATTGTTGACGAAGACCAATACGATAATATAAGTAGCAAAGGGTTTGCTTACGGATACATTGGTGGTGGACTGTTGTTACTTATTCATCTCGTTGTTATTACTGCATCCGGGAACAATCCGTTGATCATCCGTCTCTCACTTGCTTCGGTAGGCATTTGGTGGTTTGGTTGGGGATTATTGACCTTCATACTAGTCCCTGAGCCAAATCCCACCAATACTGATAACAACTTCCTCAGTACAAGTTCAACTATTAAGATGGCCTTCGGTAAACTCTGGGAAACAGCACAAGCAATTCAGAAATTTAAAGTGCTTTTCACCTACCTTTTAGCTTTCCTTTTATTTAACGATGGTATTCAAACAGTACTCTCCGTAGCAGGGATTTATGCAGCCATAACATTGGGTGTCTCCCTAACTTTTCAGATGGCTACGATCCTTATATTACAGTTCGTGGGCGCACCAGGCGCAATTGTGTTCAGTAAAATTGCTAAAAACATTGGAACCAAGCCAGCACTATTCATCACTTTGTTTATCTGGGCGTTGGTCGTTCTACTCGCTATTGGCATGTCAGCACTGCCCCCCGTAGCTCCAACTGAACACGATTACCAACTAAATGGAACAGAGATCAAAAGCGAAATACGGAAAGAAACAAGCTACATTGTCGCTAAAGTTCCAAACCTTAAAAATGAAAGGGCAGACGCAGATTGGCAAGTTAAAGTCGGCAAATGGAATAAAGATGATATTTTAACAATCAGTCAAGCTCAATTGTTAAGGGAAGCCACTACGCAATCACGGTTTTCTATCCATATTACGAATGGTGAACTTGCCGGATCAATCATAGGGAAAGATCACCCCAGCCAAATCGGAGATGGGCTGATTGACTTTATTCCATCCACTTTACGTACCTATGTTTGGCAACCACTGCGACTTTCTTCCAGCTTGCAGTTTTTGCTACTTGGTATATTTGTGGGGTTCGTAATGGGCGGTAGTCAAGCGCTCTCTCGAAGTTTGTTTGCTACCATTATGCCCGAAACTCGCAGTGGGGAATTTTTCGGCTTTTTCGGATTTATCGGTAAGGCGGCATCCGTTATTGGACCACTGTTGTTCGGTTTTACAGCACGGATATTCGATCGGCGGGTCGGTATCTTAGCTATCCTAGTAATTATTCTAGTAGGCACTCTGGTTCTAAAATTTGTAGATGTTAACGAGGGACGTCGAGTTGCCAAGGAAGAAGATGAACAACGTCGTAAGGAAAAGATAAAGACGCAAGTCAACACAATATGACTCTCTCTGTTTTATAATCATAACTTATGCAAAATTCACGTCCATTCTACTCCAAGTATGGCGAGTTTTTCATCGCCTTGATGATCTTGATTTGTATTTTCTCCATTGCCACATATTTGGGTAAAGACGGATGGGGGGAGCAATCCACCAAAGGGATTGGAAAACCATCTCGCTGGTGTGAAATGACTCAACCGGGATTAGTTAGAGAACCCATCAATACCTTCTCTAATCTCGGTTTTATTGTCATTGGACTGCTAATCTTGATTCAAATCGGCAGGGATGAAAATCGAGCAACTCAATCAACAAACAATCCAATTATCGGGCGCGACTTATATGCGCAGTTTTATGGTATTGCTGTTATCTTCCTTGGTCCCGGTAGCATGGCTATGCATGCAACCCACACCAACTGGGGAGGCTGGATAGATCGTGTCAGCATGGTATGCTACATCACATTCCCAGTTTGCTACAACTTAGCCAGAGCGTTTAAATGGTCAAAGAAAACTTTTTCAATTGTATACCTAATCACTAATATAGCAATCGCTACTAACATGGCCATGACGACTTTCCTAGATCTTGGATTCCGTCACGATTTCTTTGGAACCTTTATCGGATTCTGGATTGTGACTGAACTGGCAATCTGCTTCCCAAACTCACCTCGATTTTATATGCTAATTCCCGCCTTGCTTGATATTTCATTGAGAGGGGCAAGTTACACACTCATACTATGGGTTGCCCTAGCAGCTGTCCCTATCTCCTGGAACAATCCAAACATCAAGAGGAGATATCTACCCTGGTTTTGGGTTGGCAATACACTTTTTGTAGTAGCCTTCATTATATGGCATACCGGAGATCGAAAGCATGCATGGTGCAATCCTACAAGCCTAGTACAAGCACATGCTGTATGGCATATAATGACGGCTTTTTCAGCCGGTGCTTTCTATTTGTATTTCCGCACGGAAAATACAACTTAGTTGTTTTGTTTCTACAAACCTAAAGGCTTTATATAGCATTGTACCGATTGCCGAAGAATTCCAACCACTATGGACCAATTGAATGGACCTTATCAGGAAACTCATAGACCGGTCGATGAACAAAACGTTTCATCCCAATCTCCAATCGCACCTGGGCAGACGGCCCTAAATCCACCCGAAACACTTGTCCATCAATATCTACCTGATTCCCTTCCTCAGACCTAACCCAAGTAAACTCATGTTCCCTAAACATACCAGCCTGAACCAATATTGGATGACAGTCCTTCGGATCGGTATTGACCAACATCAGATTGATACTGTCCGGTGTAATCCTATCAACTAAAGCGGCTATATGCTCAGGCAAACCTGGCCGATGTCGATAGGGATCAAAGTAGCTAACCCGAGTATGAAGCAGGCCACCGTTGTAAACAGCTGCAGGTGTCCCCATAGTCATTTGAATTAACCCCTCAGGCACAACAGGAATCAAGCTATGGTAATAATTACAAATCACTTCATTAGGATCTGCCTCATCCATCTCAATCCGTTCTAAAGCTTGGTAAACACCATCGAACGTCTCCTGCAAGATGGTTTCTGAAAAGTCTGGGTTTGCTCCTTCGATAAAGGAAAACCACGCGTTTGGAGGACAAATACCGGCTTTGAAAGCAGGCCAGTTTGCTCGCAACTGATTAAACCCATCACGAGTTGGAAACATCTTGTTCAACTGCGTGAGATCCTCTTCACTCTGGCTAATGTAGTATTGGTGAATACAATGATGTAGAATATAATGGTGGGGGTCAAGCCTCTGATAATCAAACCAACCCTGATCACCATGCCGAGTTGGGAGTTCAAGTTTCCCGTTCACTTGCCGGCGCAAAGACCAGATTAAATCAACTTGGGAGCGATGCAAATCCAACCATGAGTGATCACCAGTGAGCAAGACGGCATTGCATCCTGCCACTAACGCTGGCTCTAGGATATTCTTGGCACCGTGCGGCCAACGCCAGCCATAATAACCACCCCACCATTTGCCATTCATTAGTTCCCCAATTTCGCCAGTCGGACCAATGTTATCCGGCATAATGCCGTTATTCTGGTTTCTACGGTCTGACCAAACCTGCAAATAATCTAGTACCCACTGCTTATATCTATCCTCACCAGTGTAAAGATAGGCGTGGGTCACTAAGGTGGTAGCACTTAAATTCAAGGGGACATCACCTTGAACCATACGTTCGTTGATTTGTTTTAACACCTCAGCAAAGGTCTCATCATCATTCCAATCTACTTTAACAAATGGATCAGTGGTGTTCAATCCAGGCAAATCTTCATACGGAACTAAATACTCAGCGAGAACTGGCCGGTGGTTGGTCCAGTCCTCAGCAGTCAGCTCTGTTGCTGGTCCTTTACTGCCATTGATTGGGGAACGAATCATCTTTTGTTCAGCGTCCCAGTTGGGCGCTAGCGGGTCTTCCCCAATATACATAGCAGCAAAATTAAGTGCCCGCTTCCGGTTAATATAGTGGTAAGGATCAGCCAAACCTAGATAAAAAAGATAAGTGTAACTTTCACTGTGATGGAACCAGTCGAAATAACTAACGAACTCTCGGTCTACAGTACCATAGCTAGTGAACTGCCAAGTTAGAGCATCCCACTCCTTCTGAGCCAACTGATGGACATGGTCACCTCCACCTAAAAGATAAAAAAGAGGATAAGGAAGAAAAATCTCGTATCCGTTATCTGTGCCATCCATACCTATCCAAGATTCACGCCACTTTAGAGTTCCGTCTGAACGTGTGTAGCGATCTGCAAACAGTGTCGCTGTCCGGTTCATCAACGAAATCAACTCGCGTTGCCGTGTGGCCCATTTGGGCGGAATCTTTCGCTTCTGAGCCATGATCGTTTTTATCCGTATTTGTTCTGTCGAAATCATGTCTGCAACTCTCCTATTTTCAAACGATATGTTCAGTAGGATTAAAAACATGGTGAGGCTTGAACCACCATGTTTCTTACTACCACTACAACTTTGAATTAATTCCCCAAATCCTTCAACAACCTTTCTATTTCGATCAGCGAAGACAATTGAAGGACATAAATCCATGAAGAAATCACATGGACACTAAAAGAATATCTGGGTGAGGATCGGAATTCAAAACGAATATTTCAAGGGAAAGCCAGTGTATTAATCATACCAAGTCAATAACGATACTCTCCACAGACGGCGATAAGTCTTAGATCGATGGACTAGCACTTGAAAACGATTCAGGAGGGTTTACCCAAACTGGTAATGTGAAAGGTTTAAGGTCTAACAATCTGGAAAAAACTTGCATTATTCTGGACTACCAGCCCGGCGATATATTGGAATACAGGCCGGATGAAGATAAGGGAGAGAATTCGAAGAATTCAATTATCATTATTACCAGTATACTTTGCAGGAACAGGACTTGCAATATTAGGATGGCCCTACAGTTACTAACGCTCTTCTCATTCTAAATCTCTTTTAATTACCTAAATCCACCCATTATCCCACAAACAGAAAAACCTCGCTACTGGGAGGGGCTTGATAGTATTAATATATACAAGTTATTACATTCCAGTAATCTTGCTAGGCCTTTCGAGAATACCGAGCTTTTGGAAAAAATTGGCAGAAATCTTTCGATGTGAAGTTAACAAAATTTGGATTGCTTGCGACGTCATTAAAAAGGCTGCTTTTGCTAAAAGTTTCCATTGCTTGACGATCTTTCCAGGTGTAAACACCACCGTATGTGTTACCTTCCTGATCTGCTAACCAAGCTTTTGAGAGCAGACCTGGTACTTCAGCGAAGACTGAAGCCATTGTGTCAGCAATTTCCATAAAATCATCGTGGTTGATTCCTTTGAGGTTAAAGTTAAGAATCTGTATATGCTGCATTGTTTTCCCCTATCCGATTAGTAATCTGGTTTGAACCATAAGCATTCCATTTATTAAAAAGCATGCAAGTACACACAATATACCTAACCCGCTAAAACATACCAAGCTAAAACGTTGAAACTGATAATTATTTCAACTTTCTACCTATCGGGTTATACAGCCCATCTAACTCCTTACATACCTATGACATAATTCATATCACTGGGAAGAAAGTTGACTTTTCCTTTATGAATGGCCTTGTTGAGTCCACATTACCGGCTAGCCAACATAATTTCAAACTGGTCCAATGTTACCAAGAGAGAGCAAAAATTCTAAACAATTTTTATGGAGGGCATTGGATGAATTGGAGTATAACTGTCTAAAAAGCACCGTGTAAAAAGCTAATTATATTTACTTCGAAGCAAAAAAAGAAATTAGGCAGGGGAAATTAATCTGTGGCTTCCTCCTGCATAATCAAATGTTCACGCGCACGCTCCGCGTGGTCGCTTTCCTCCAACAATGATTCTTCTGCAGTAGCCAGATTTAAATCGATCGTAGCCTTCAAAAATGAACCTACCAAAAAAACCACCCCAGAAACAAACCAGACCAACCCAATTACCACCACAATGATCTTCGCATAACCCTGTACAGACGAATCAGCTTCCAGCCACTCCCACAATGGGCTTAACTCTTGTCCCGGCCCCGGATGAGCTTGCCAAATCCAAACGAAAGGACTAGCAAGGACAATCGCCCAAATGAGACACCTGCCCCATAACACAAACCCTCTTAAAATCTCTCTTCCCATTCTATAGCTTATCCCTCTTCTTTACATTTTCAGTCAAAATCAAGAACAACCTTAATTGCTTCATCCTGCCGATCAGAAAACAGGTCAAATCCACACTGAACTTCAGTAAACGGCAAATGGTGTGTAATAATTGGCGAAACATTGATTCGCCCTTGAACGATGAAATCCATTGCTAAAGGATAATCCTTTAGCTCTTCCGGCCCTACAGTGCTTATTAGATGAATGTTTTGTCTAAAAAAATCTCCATATCTGAAATTGTAGTTATTATCGTCCGGCACACCAAAGGCAAGGATTGTACCACCCCGCTTCACAAGATCTAAGCAATCATTAATTGTTTCCGTTTGATGACCTACCATCTCTACCACCAAATCTGCCATTTTACCATTGGTAATATCCTTAACAATTTCAACGGGGTTTTCCTTCTTAGAATTAATTACATGCGTTGCTCGCATTTGCTTGGAAATTGACAACCGGTAATCTAGCTGATCAACAGCGATTATGGTACTCACACCCAGATTGCTCAGCATGTGCGAAAACAGCAATCCCATAGGACCTTGACCTATAATAACTGTATCTTGATGCAACAAATTTCCAAGTTTCCTACAGGCCCATATTACCGTACCAAGTGGTTGTGACATCAAAATATGATCCATTTCATAACTATGTATCGACTTATCAGGAAGTGGAACTGTCACACTTTCATTGGAGACAAAATACTCTGAAAGGCCAAATTCACGAGGAATCGAAAGTACCATATCACCTACATCAAAACGGTTGGAATTGCTGCTCGCAATTGTTCCGATACATTCGTGGATAGATCGTCCCAATGACAACGGGTAGGAACCCTCAGGATGCTTCAAATCAAAGAGAGGCATATCACTGCCACAAATGGCACTTTGATATGATTTAACGAGAACTGTACCCTGTGGATCAGATGATATATCAGGAGTATCCACATCAACAATATCAAATTTACGATGACTAACAATTTGAGCGGCTTTCAATCGCAACTCTCCTCAGGAAAGTGTAAACAACTTGCAGATTTTATCATTGGGCTAATTACTATGTCAATCAGAAAAGAGATCCAGTACTGATGATTGACAGTAGATCACAGACATTCATAAAAAACGGACTGAGAAAATGATTGAATTGACTTCTTCATAACAACCAACCTAGGTTCAAGCATAAACACCAACTTAACTAGCAGTTGAGGCTTTCGTTATCTAGAAGAATCAACGATTGGTGGGAGTTCAGGATAGTTTCCACGTGCTGTTCGCAATGCGACAAAACCTTCAATAACCATCCATATTTGCAAAACCTGAATACTTATTCCAACCCCCAGCAACAGATAATTCCTTGTAAAATACCAACCCGTTTCCGGAGCAAACATATTCCACATCATTGCCCATAACGGCATGATGATCATCAATACCATCGGTACTACTACAAACCATATTGGCTTGTTTCGACGAATTAAATAAAAAACAATGACCATAAAAGCAAGGCCAGCCAGAAGTTGATTTGTCGCACCAAAAAGAGGCCATAGAATTAAACCACCACTACCAAGTCCTTTTGGACCTGGAAGAAGAGCCACAATGCCTCCCAAGATCAAAGCAACTGCTGTTGCAATATAACGATTATCTAACAACCGAACTTGCAGTGACAATCCAATTTCCTGGACAACATATCGCTGAAGTCGAGTTGCCGAATCAAGCGTAGTAGCAGCAAAACTAGCAACTAAAACTGCCATAATTACGATACCCATTTTAAGAGGAATGCCCACACTATTTAAGAAATTCCCTCCACCATCAATAAAAGCACCCACTTTCTGTCCCAATCCGTGATTAGCCCAACCACCCACTTTTTTGATTGTACCATCCGGGTTTTCGATCGTCTTAATTCGGGATGAGTAACGCATCATCCAAGCTTCGCGACCTCTTATATGCTCGCCAGTTTCCTGACTAACAGTTTTCTGATAGAAATAAGATCCCTCATCTGTGTTAACCCGGGTAAAAAGCCCCATACCAATTCCAGCACAACAAGCTAAAATCACAATTGTCGCCAAACCACCTTCAAGTAACATCGCACCATAACCGATGTACTGAGCATCTCCTTCGGATTGAACCTGCTTACTTGAAGTCCCAGAACTCACCAAACAATGAAAACCACTAATTGCTCCGCAAGCGATAGTGATAAAAAGAAATGGCATAATAGGCGGAGCATCAGGTGGTATGTCGCTAGCAATAGCTGGTGCAGATCCGACAAGATCAGCACGACCAGTAATTCCAGCAAATGCCAGTCCTACAACCAGTAATAGTAATGCAACAATCAATTCATGGCTGTTAATGTAGTCACGAGGTTGCAGCAGAGTCCAAACTGGCAACACCGACGCAATAAAACAATAAACAAACAGAACCAACGTCCAAACAACAACCACACTTGCAAAAGTATTATTAAATAAAGGGATATTAAACTGGAATCCAAGATCAAATAGCCGTGGCAAGTGGTAAGCACCTACATACATGGCAGCATACATCACAACAAGTGCGATCAATGATGGTATCAAGAGACTTTTTCCCGCTCGATGGATCCAGAAGCCGATGGCAACAGCCAACGGTATTTCAATGAAGACGGATAATACTGATTCAGGATAGAGAGCAAAGATAACCGCAATCACCAAACCGAAGATTGCTAATACTACAGTTAGTGATAAAAACAAAATCAACAAAAATAACATTTTTGCACGGGGGGTAATCATTCGACCAGCGACCTCACCAATCGTCTGACCACGATTCCTCAATGACACTACTAAGGCACCAAAATCATGAACCGCGCCAATGAAGATTGATCCTAGAACAACCCAAAGCAACGCTGGCAACCACCCCCAAAATACGGCTATTGCCGGTCCAACAATAGGTCCAGTACCAGCAATACTGGTAAAATGATGACCAAAGACAACCTCTCTCTTAGTTGGCACATAATCAATACCATCCTGCAACTCCCAACTCGGAGTGACGGCTTGATCTTCAAGACCAAAAATCTTGTTAGCAATCCATCGACCATAGGTATGATAAGCAACAATAAAACCAACAAAGCTGAGGACAGCTACTATCAGTGTATCCATAAACTAACCCTGTTAATATAGTTGGGATTTCTGTATGCCATAGAAACAATATCTTAACAGTAGCGCCTAAGCCACTAAACACTACATCTGTAAAAGCCCAAATAACTTTAGACTTTCAAGTGCGATACATGTTTACCTTGAGGTGCGACAAAGCTCTGGCTGTTTTCACCAATGTAGTGACAGATGAAACTTCTCCTCCATCGATCCGCGGTAGAATTCCGATAAGAACCATGTATCATCTTACCATCGAAAAACAGCACATCCCCCGGCTCCATATCCAAACCAACTTGTTCAGCATCTTGTGGTATAACTGATTGAACATTGGTAAACGAGATGGATGTATCGGCTGGTTCCACCTCAAGTAATCCATACTGATGCGACTTTGGGATGACAATCATTTGACCAACAGATTGATCAGATTTATCTAACGCTACCCAGACACCTATCAAGGGATCAGTTGTAATATATTGCTGGTCCTGATGAAGTGCTTGACCACGACCTCCTGGAGGTTTGAAGTAGAGCATCGTCTGACAAAGAACAGGCTTATCATTTATCAGCTCTCCAGCTATATGAATGAGTTCCGATGCAGTTGACCAATATTGTGTTGATTGATCCCAATCATGCATATTGATCATGCGTGGAAACTCGTGATTGGGATCGTTAGGAACATCCATCGTTCCTCCAGTATCACCAGGTTTCGATCCCTCGGCCCGCATTTTCATATAGTGTTCAATCATACTGCCAGCCAACGGTTCAAACAAACCACGAACAACAATGAAACCAAATGTATTGTATTGATTAATCTGTTGTTCTGTTAAACGCACAATACCATTATCCTTTAAAGAATTCCTTTTAGAGAATCCATCAAACCATCGGGTGGATCAAACGGCAGTTGAATTGGCTCATGCCTCAAGGCACTAGCGTAAATCCCCATAAGTAAGTTAAATTCCGCTAAAGACTGAGCCAGATGGGTTGGATGAACTTGAGCCTCATCATCAAGCCACGCGAACACTGCTTCGGTAAGCCCTGCCTGCCCTAACAGATCCTGCTCACCATAACTGTGCAACCCACTTTCGTACCCACCCTGCGGGGTACTGCGTTCCCAACCTGCCATCTGCCAATGCGTAAAACCACGCGTACCGAAGACAGCAACGCGCTTATGATGAAAAACAGAGTCACTGTCGTTGATTTTGGCTGCGCCTTCGGTACCAAACGCAACTGAGGCACGAACCCCATTTTCATACATGACAGAGGCTGCAGCGTTTCCTGGAGAAGGTTGCAATCCTCCCAAATGATCTCGACCTGAAACTTGCCCGAAAACCTTTACAGGTTGAGAATTATCAATATAGGAAGAAACCAACTGCAACACATGAGGACCTTGATCTAGCGGCGTCGACCTAGCACTAGCATCGATGAACTGGATATCTCCGATTTTTCCATCATTAACATCACGCTTAAGTTCTAAATTACGCGGATGAAAATTAAGTTGCGTGTTAACCACAAACTTTGTCTGGGTATTCTGACAGAGATCCATCAGGTCACGCCAACCTTCCGATTGAACAGCAATCGGTTTTTCAACAATTGCCGCAGGTACTTCATGTTCTGAAGCAATGCTCATCAATGAGTGACGGATTGGCTCACCAGTTGAGCGTAATATTGGAGCGGTAACAATATGTAGCAAATCCGGGCATTCCCGATCCAGCATCTGGTGGATATCAGTATATCGCTTCTCAATCTTGAAATCATCTCCAAAAGAATTAAGCAAATCTTCACTCATATCGCAGATAGCAACAATTTCACCACCTTCAACGTGTTGATAGGCTTGCGCGTGACCTCGCGCGCGCCCACCACATCCTAAAAACGCACATTTGTACATATCTTCAACCTCTTAAAGGAATTAAGTTGTAAGCAACAAGAACATCTAAAAACACGAACACAATATTACTCTATATAAATGAGAGGGAATAACAAAATAAGTGAGAGGAAATAACAAATATCAGGAACCTAAAAACTCTACCTCACACCAAGCAGCAGTTCGACTGTCAACTGATCGAGTTTCTCATAGGAGTGGCCTTTCTCTGCGATCTTGTCAGGTTGAAAATCGATTGCTTGAAGAGCCTCAACATTCCCATTGCTGTAGGTTGAAACAATTCGCTCTAGCGATTCGTCCCGTTGTTGAATTTCCGACAGCAAGCCTTGGATTTCCGGGTCTTCATTGAACTGCCGTGCCTTATCTTTCAGAATCAAATAAGTTCGCATACAACCCGCGGCAAAGTCCCATACCCCTTGTTCATCCTCAGTTCGATACGCATGTGCGTCGAAGTGACGCATACCTGACCATTGCATATCCTCTAAAAATTTGACCAGAAAAAACGCAGCCTTGATACTCTCCGATCCGAAACGAAGGTCCTGGTCAAAACGTCCCATCTTCTGATCGTTGAGATCAATATGGAATAATTTGCCTGCTTCGTAGGCTTGTATCACACCATGTAAAAAATTAAGGCCCGCCATTGTCTCATGGGCAAATTCTGGATTCACGCCAACCATTTCGGGGCGATCCAATGTCTCAATAAAATGTAGCATATGGCCAGTCGTCGGCATATAAATATCCGCCCGTGGCTCATTCGGTTTGGCCTCCAAGGCGAATTTCAGATCATATCCTTGATCAACTACATATTCTGCCAAAAAATTAATCGATTCTCGAAACCATTTGACAGTATCAGGACCATTTTTGGACGCATCAACTTCAGCTCCTTCGCGACCACCCCAAAACACGTAAATCTTGGCTCCCAATTCGACACCCAAATCAATAGATCTAACCGTCTTTTGCAAAGCAAACGCTCGGACTTTTGGATTATTGGAAGTAAATGCTCCATCCCTAAAAACAGGATGAAAAAACAGATTTGTCGTCGCCATTGGCACTTTCATATTGCAATCATCAAGCACCTGTTTGAACTCTTTGACTATCTGGTCTTGTTCTCTAGCCGAAGAACCAAATGGAACCAGATCATTATCGTGAAGGTTCACTCCATATGCACCAAGCTGGCTGAGTTTCTGAACTGAATAAGTAGGTTTGATTATCGGGCGGACTTGATCTCCAAATGGATCGCGCCCGGGATTACCAACTGTCCACAAACCAAAGGTAAATTGATCCTCCGGTTTAGGCTGAAAAAGATTAGACATAATTATTTTCTCCCAATAATTCACGGTTAAATAGCCAAAGCATCTTAGCACAAACACCTTTGATCACACAACAGAAAAGATTAGCTTGAACTTACAGAATGTCGCGGCTGATCCCCTTGGCGATGTGTTCGATTACTACGATAAACGGTACTCTCTCCAAAAAGCGACTCAATATCTTTAATGGCGTTCTCACTGTCCTTGATTCTAAACTTACCACCACACTGAACAATAACTTCTCCAAACTTTGAGTCGGTAAGCCGCAGAATCAAGTCATGCTCTCCTCGATATTTGGCACACAATTTTTTCAGCTGCTCTATTGGTTCGGGGATAGTAACTTTAGGTGGTTCGGGGATAGTAACTTTAGGGATAACAACTTCAACTGATGAAGTCTTTGATTCAACCAAATCTTCTATGGCCACAACTTCATTCACTTGGATCTGGCGGGCATCGATTTCATTACCATCATCATCCGTCTTTTTACTTCGCATATCTACGCTTATATCTCCACGAACCCATACGACCTTATTCTTTTCAATAAGGGCCCTTGACACTTCATAAGTCTCAGGAAATATAACCATAGGCACAGATCCTTCAAGATCTTCAAGGGTAACTATAGCCATCCGATCGCCACTCTTTTTTGTCGTTACAACTCGAACCTCGGAAATCATTCCTATAACGTAAACCTCAGCATCATAACGATGCTCATAAAGAGATTCAGATGTTACAGTGGCATAGAATTCCAGCAAATCTTCGTATTGTTCAAGTGGGTGCCCGGACAGATAAAATCCGAGCATCTCCTTTTCATTATCAAGCTTTTCATCGTAATTCATTTCCTCTAATTCCTCAAGCTCAAATTGAATTTGAGAATCAGCAGAATCATCACCACTAAACAGTGACATCTGGCCTTTGTCAATGTCACTCTGCGCACTTTGCGCTGCTTTTAAAGCTCGATCAAGACCAGAAAGATATTGAGCCCGATGTCCATCACCAAGTGTATCAAGCGCTCCTGCCATAATTAAGCTTTCAATCGCACGTTTATTGATTGCGCTACTGTCAACACGTTGGCAAAAATCCTGTAGTGAATCGAAGGGACCATCTGCCATGCGAGCATCAACAATCGCCTGAATCGCACCTTGACTCACATTTTTGACTGCAGCCAGACCGAAACGAATGTCGCAATCAACTACTGTAAATGTGGTTTCGCTACTGTTAATATCTGGGGGAAGAACTCGGATATCCGTCTGAAAGAAATCAGCAAGTTTCTTACATTCGGCCATATATTTCATTATTTTTTCACTGTATGCCGATTCCCCTGTCATCATTGATGACATAAACTCACGCGGGTAATGAGTCTTAAGATACGCCATCTGATACGACAAAATTGCATATGCAGTCGTATGTGATTTATTAAAAGCATATCGCCCAAAGGGTTGAAGATACTCAAAAACTTCAATTGCCTTATCGCTCGAAATGTTATTTTTCACACAACCATCGATAAATTTTTCTTCCTGTTCTTGGAGAAGATCCGCTTTCTTCTTGCCCATAGCGTAACGTAGGACATCTGCCTCACCAAGGCTAAATCCTGCCATGGCCTGTGCTATCTGCATCACCTGTTCCTGATAGATACACACACCATAAGTTTCCCGAAGAACCTCTTCCAAAATTGGATGTAGATAAGAAACTTTCTCAAGCCCAAGTTTTCGACGAATAAAACTATCCATCATCCCACTGTCAAGTGGCCCAGGCCTATAAAGCGCAGGAATTGGGATAAAATCCTCGAACTTATCTGGCTTGATTTGCATAATAACGCGTTTCATACCGGGAGAAGTCTCCAACTGAAATAATCCCGCTACAAACCCTTTTCCAACGAGCTTGTAGGTCTCTTCATCATCAAATGGAATATCTCCAAGTTTGAGATTAAGGTTATGTTTCCTATTGACTCTTTCCAAACAATTATGAACTTCAGACAACGTTCTTAATCCCAGAAAATCAAATTTCACCATTCCAACCTTAGACAAAGTCTGCAACTCAAATTGGGTAGCAATTCGATCGTTTTTATCCTTAAAAAGCGGAACGTAATCGGTAAGCGCACCATTCGCAAGCACAATTCCGGAAGCATGAATCGAAACATGCCGTTTGATCCCTTCCAGAGAAGTTGCAAAATGCATTAAATCCGCATTTTGTGGTTCAGCAGCAACTTCTTTAAATTGTGGGGCTTCATCCAACGCTTCATCAATTGTAATTCCAGGTATAGAAGGAATCTGTTTAGCCAGCCGATCTACTTCACCCAAAGGCATATCCAATACACGACCGACGTCCCTAATAGCCTGCTTAGCTCCTAAAGTGTTAAAGGTAGCAACATAACCAACAGACTCCGCACCATATTTATCAATCAGATATTGAATCACTAAATCTCGATGTTCCGGTGCAAAATCGATATCGATATCTGGCATATCGACACGTTCCAGATTAAGAAACCTTTCAAAAATGCAGCCATAGTCTATTGGATTAAAGGTTGTGACCCCCAAAGCATATAGAACCAAACTACCACCTGCTGAACCACGAGCATTCAACGGAAATCCTTGTTTACGCGCATAATTGACATAATCCCATACAATCAGGAAATACCCAGCATAACCAGTTTGTTCAATCACTGAAAGTTCATAGTTAAGGCGATCCTCAATTACATTTGGCGATTCACTTTTAGCAAAATTATTTACCCCTTGAAAGCAGACATCTTTCAAATAACTGTCGGCTGTATGACCCCCAGGCACTTTGTATTCAGGCATAATATTCTGGCCATACGAAAGGTTGAGTTGGCACCGGGTAGCTACATCAACAGTGTTAGTAATGACTTCTGCGGGATAGTCTTTGAACGCTTGATGCATCTCATCAATCGTTTTGAGATAAAACTGATTTTCAAATGCCAAGCGCTGCTGATCATTCACCGATTTACCTGTTTGAACACACAACAGGATGTCATGCGAATTATGATCTCCTTTTGATAGGTAGTGAGAATCATTAGTACCTACCAACGGAAGTCCAAACTCCTCAGCAATCTTGATTAAAGTTGGCATGGCCTGCTGTTCTAAGTCCAATCCATGATTTTGAATCTCGACATACAGGTTGTCTTTGCCCATAACATCCATCAACGTCTGCAAGTTCTTCACAGCAGCAGCCTGATCCTCACCTATTAACGCGGGAACAAACCCATTAATACAACCAGTTAAGGCAATAATTCCCTCATGGTATTCACTCAGTACCTCCATATCAATTCTGGGTCTAAAGTAGAAACCTTCTAGGTACGCGACGGAGACCAGGCGCATCAGATTTTTGTAGCCTACTTCATTTTCAGCAATTAGTGTTAAATGGTAAGGTTTTCTCTGGCTCTGTTCTCGACTATTCCGACTATCTGGTGCGACATAAACCTCACAACCTACAATAGGATTAACACCTTTTTCCTTTGCTGTTATGTAAAATTCGTAAGCACCAAACATATTTCCGTGATCCGTCAGTGCGACTGCGGGCACACTATTATCATAAGCCCAATCAACCATTTCGCTGATACGGCACGCTCCATCAAGCAAACTGTACTCACTGTGATTATGCAAATGTACAAAAGCCGAGGTTGCCATGATACTACTTTTCTCCTTCAATATGAATGGGCGATATAATCGACTGTTTTTCAGTTATTGGCATCGACACCAAATCAACCTGAATAAACCGATCAACTGAACGTGCAACTAACGGGACATTTACTTCCTGTGGAATCGGGCGGGTTTGTAAAAAGAAAATTGACACACAAATTAAAACAAACACCGCAATCCCAAAAGTCACTGAGTGAAATTTCAGCCACGATTGGTCGCATAAAAAAACGAACCACGATTGAAGTTTCTTAGTATATCGAGGAAATAGAGCGAGTGGAAGCTCTTCTTGTGGAGGTATTTCTGACACTCTCTGCATGAGTTCCAGCAAAAACTGATCTGTTGTCTCAATTGGACCTAGCTGCCTAAGTAAGTGATCGACTTGCGCGATCTGCATTAGCTCGAAGGCATCCTCAGCCGAATTTTCGAGATTCCGCCTAACTCTTAGTTGATTCTGCCTAGAAATCTCGCCATCAAAATAGGCAGACAGTTGAATACTAGTTTCCTCAAATTTTGGCATTGTGACTTTCACTAATCCCAGCTTCCGATAGTAGCTTTTTCATATTCTGTCGAGAACGGTGAATCAATGACTTTACCGCACTGACTGAACAGCCAATAATCTCGGCAATTTCTTCATACCTCATACCTTGATAAGTTACCAAAATAAGACTTAGACGTTGATTCTCAGGCAGGCAGTTTATCTTCTGCTGAATAATTAATTCTCGTTCCTTTTTTTCATACAGCTGATCTGGCATATATCGAAAATCAGGAAAAATGTCCAAGTAATCGCTTTCCTTATCCTCAATTGATACTTCAGTAAGTAAATCGGTCTTTCGGCGACTTCGATCCCGAATCTCGTTTCGACACAGGTTAGTTGCAATCAGATATAACCAATTCTTAAATTTTGAACGAGGTTCGTAACTACCTGCATTTTTATATATACGTATAAAAGTCTCCTGTGCCAAATCTTCAGCTTGGTGATAATCACCAACCGAACGACAGATGTAATTGATAATCTGGTCTTTGAAACGCATTACAATCAACTCAAATGCAGCAGCATCTCCACTTCGGCATCGCATCATCAACTCTTCATCTGAAATTCGCAAATCTAATTCTCTCGCTTATAAATTTCGTTGTGATTAACTGCCCCACTCCCTACCTGAACAAAACGATCCGGAAAATTTGAAGTGATGCCTTGTACTCCGAATTTGACAAGCTGCTGCATCTGAGCCACGTCATCAACCGTCCATGCCCAGAGATTAACTCCCCGTCGCTGAACATCCCAAGCGAATCTTGCATCCAGCATCTCATGTTTCACGTTTAGCGTCGAAGCACCAATTTCACAGGTGGTTTGAATAAGATCTATAGCCTGTTCAGGCTGATTGGCTTTGGTATTCCCTGAGGTCAAAAACCCAGTTGGTATTCGTGGGTCAATACTGCGCACTTCTGATAGCACAGAAGCATGAAACGAAATAACAATCACGCTGCTAACCGATTGCGTATAATGAATCGCTCGAACGACTTCAACTGATACCCATTCATCCTTAACTTCCAACACAGTAATTGCCGACCTCTTTATCAGGTCAAGTGATTCGACCAAAGTAGGCACTTTTTCACCAATGAACGAGGCACCGAACCAAGCGCCAGCATCAGCTTCCTGAATTTCCGTTAGCGACATTTCATGAATGCAACCTGTTCTGTCTGTAGTACGATCCAAGGACTGATCATGCAAAACAACCAATTCACCATCTAACGTACCACGCACATCTAATTCTACTCCGTCTACCCCGATTTCTAACGCTTTACTGAATGCTCGGAGTGTGTTTTCCGGAGCGAGCCCAGATGCCCCACGGTGGGCAATCCTGATGAAATTACTCCAACTCATTGATAATCTGACTATTATACAAATCTTTAGCCACATCGATTAATGGTGCGACCCATAGATGGTCGCGAGCTTCATCCAAATACTCACATAACTTCTCGAAATCATAACGTTCAACAGACAAATGCCCTTCCCCAATCCCATGAAACGTAAAAATGCTCCATCCACCAAGGTCATTTGTTCGTTCAACCAAACCGATGAGGTCATCCGCTGATCGGTGCTCACATTTCCACGAATTCAAACAGTGTAAATCAGCATGATATGGTGAATTGATCGCAACTGACATCTCACAACCAGCCCTAGCCGCAAAAAAATGGCTAGCGACAACCGGAACATAACTCCGTCGCTCCCGGCCACGACCGACAAAAGTATTATAGCATGGATAGCAAAAACTCCATTGATTAATTTCGGGGAAAACCGTTCGAAACCGACGATCGGCTGCTTGCAATTCGAATTCAAGTTCATCAAAAGTCCGATACTCCAATCCAATATTATCTAAATCAATACTAGAGGCACAACTACACCAGTGATGAATAGAATGATTCCCAATTTCGTGACCATTTTCGAATACAGGTCTAAATCGATCGAGAGATTCTACCCAATCTCCGTTTGCGATCGGATAGAAAGTTCCGGCCAATCCAAAATTTTCCAAGATAGGAATAGCTAAATCCAAGTGCGACTTCATCCCATCATCAAAAGTCAAACTAATGGCAGACTGTTTGTCATTATTCCACAGATACTTCTTCAGATTGTTCATCATTTAAACATTGTATTCCTGTACAAGAACTTTTAAAAAACAACATACCCAACCAACCAATCCTCCCAAAACGGACTCAACTCATACTTTGGTTGGACACATCGAATCAGAACAGACGAACAACAAGCCAAACAAATCGAACCATAAAATCACGTGTGAACAAGTACTTCAAACACCATAGAAACACAGACAAAAACATTGTCCGCCTCTACACCCACATGAAAAGACAACACATTCCAGTAAATCAATTTCACTCTACCAGTTTTTCCGGCTGCTCTAGCCCCAAGGCTCCTTCAATTGATGAAAACAATACTCCTCTCTAAAACAGATGGCTAAATTAAGTTCTGATTTTATCCGAGCTGTAATCCGCATACTTCAGCAACATCTTACCAAGCACGGATCTTAGACAAATCCGTTTGCTTCCGACACAACGATGCATAGGTCCCATCTTTAGCAACCAGTTCCTCATGAGTCCCAATTTCATCAACCTTCCCATCCTTCAAGATCAATAACCGATTAGAATATTTGAGTGTTGACAACCGATGAGCAATAGCAAAAACTGTCCGACCCTGAATCAGCCGCTCAAGTGCTTCCTGAATCTTTGATTCCGTTTCAGTATCAACCGAAGATGTGGCTTCATCCAAGATAAGGATCTGTGGATTTTTCAGAATCGCGCGAGCAATCGAAATTCGTTGCCTCTCACCACCCGATACCCTTGCCCCCCGTTCACCAACTATAGTATCGTAACCATCTGCAAAATTAACTATAAAATCGTGGGCATTCGCAGCCTTAGCAGCAGCAATAATTTCTGTACTGGTAGCATCCAACCTACTGTAACCAATATTCTCAGCTACAGTCCCATTGAACAAAAACGGATCTTGGAGAACCACACCTATCCGATCCCTAAGTGAATCTAACTGAATATCACCCAGATTATGTCCATCAAGAAGAATATCACCACCAGTCGGATCATAGAACCGAGTTATGAGATTAATTAACGTACTTTTGCCAGCGCCGCTATGTCCAGCTAAACCAATCATCTCACCCGGTTGAACCTTGAAGCTGACATCGTTGAGGGCATCCTGTTCGCTATCATACGAGAAAGAAACGTTACGGAACTCAATCTCACCGCTTACTTCTTTAAGTTTAACTGAATTTTTACTGTCAGCAATATCTGGGGGAGTATCCAGAATCTCAAACACCCTCTCAGCTGAAGTTGCTGCTCGCAAAAAACGCTGGTTCAACCCGGAAAGCATCCGAACCGGTCCCAACAGCTGCATCATGTATCCCATAAACATAATCAGCTCACCAGTTGTCAAATCGCCATTAAGCAATTGACCTCCACCAGCAAACCAAATAATAATGGTACCTGAAAAGGTAATAAAACCCATCGTTGGACCATAGATCGACTCCCATCGGGCTGAACGGAGGCCAGTCTCAAGAACACGCTGACTTTGCTTGACAAATCTATCAGTCTCATATTCTTCACGACCAAAAGCTTTAACCACCCTAACACCTGGGATTACACTTGCCAGAATTGTACTGATACCCGATATTTGCTTCCAAACAATATGGTATATCTTTTTCACTTTCTTACCAAAATACACTGTGAACACAATGATAAGCGGAATTGGAATCATCGAAAGCAAAGTCAACTGCCAATTGTGGTAGACCATAACTGAGAACATAAAGACGAGCATTAAGATGTCACCTACCATGTCCTGAAGGCCATAAGCAATGAAATCCTCCAACCTACCAACATCGTTAGTGAGTCGAGACATAATGTTCCCAGTATCACGTTTTTGGTAGAAACTAATAGACAACCGGTTCAAATGCTGGTAAGCTTCGGTTCGAAGTTGGTGCTTCACGCCTTGGCCGACAATCGCCATAACATAACTACGAATTGTGGAAAAGCTGGTAGTAAATACGTTTACACCAATCATCATTAGCACAATAGCAACGAGCCCCGAAAACCCAGAGGATTCAACACCCGCAGGAGGAGCAAGAACTTCGTCAAAGAGTCTCTTGTTGAGGATACCTGGGTACACACTTACTGCCCTGACAAATACCATGATTACAAATGCGCCTATCGATATTTTCCAGTGTGGCAAGGCATAGGCAAGTAACCGAAAAATCAATTTTCGTTTTTCAATACAGTAAGTGCAAACATCCGTCCAATGTGGGATTGCTCTGCCACATTGATCACATTTTGTCTTTTTTCGTCTGGCGTGGGATGACTTTGAACGCTTTTTCCCTTCGGTTTCATCCGAATCTTTCGGTTGAGTTTGTCGAACCAGAAAATCGATCTCAGATTTAGCACTGAAAAACTTTTCCGCGGCTGTTTTTGAATACCTCGCCACTTCAATACCACGATCATGAGTTCTAACTTTCATCACATTGTTACCATGGAGAGCTTGAATATCTAAAGTCTCAATATCCTTAAGGGGTATAACATGCAGATCATACTCCGGCGTCCCATTCAGCCGAGCCATAATCAGCTGGTCAACAGTGGCAATAAGCCAATCTTGGCCGTAATTTCCATTTTCAAGCAGGTCGGTTGAAACAGCAACTTTAATTTCCTCTCCATTGCCAAAAAATTCTTTGATTCTAGGCTCTAATTCTAAAGGTATCTGGTCTATAAGTGGGGGGTCCGATTCAGAACCATTATTGGAAGGCGCATTCATACATTTTCTCCTGCTAATGATGCTTTCAGTATCATAAACATTGGCTATCGATCCATAATATAATAGAATAGCTAAATAACAAAAGTAAAATCCAACTCATACAATTGCAAAAAAACCTAAAATTGTCAAGGGTATATTTTAACTATTTTTTTCAATTTTAACCAGAGATAGTGCGCTCTAAAAGAAAAAAATCGCGATTGACAAAAAAATGAGTACCAGTTATAATCAGGCATGTGTTCTCCTTCCCAACAGAGGGTTTGATGGATTATAAAAACTTGACGCTCGATACCTTCCAAGAGCAAGCAATCGAAGGTATTGACCAAGAACACTCAGTCTTGGTTGCTGCTCCAACAGGTGCGGGAAAGACAATTATTGCTGAATACGCTATTGAGAAATGTATTCAAAATAGTAAAAGAGTGATCTATACCGCACCGATTAAAGCATTGAGCAACCAGAAATATCGGGATTTGATCACACAATATGAAAACCAGGTTGGAATTGTAACCGGTGATGTTGTGCTGAATCAGTACGCTCAGATACTGATCATGACAACAGAAGTTTTTAGGAACACGATCTTTGACAATATCAGCCGACTTGATGATGTTGGGTATGTCATTTTTGATGAAATCCATTACATCAATGACATAGAACGTGGTACAGTTTGGGAAGAGAGTATCATCTTTGCACCACAGCACATCAAATTCATTTGTCTTAGTGCCACAATCCCAAATATCACTCAGTTCGCCGATTGGATGCGTGACGTACGCGACATACCAATTAAAATCATCGAGGAACATCAACGTCCCGTTCCACTAAAACATTTCCTCTACCTGAAAGATTATGGTGTTGGGACTTGTTCTGACCTACAGAATGTGCAGGAAAATTACGCTGACCCACGGGATTTTGCACGTAAGGAGTTCAGTAGTCTTGTGGCTAAAGATTTCCCCAACATTCACAGAACAGAACTGATATCTCATATCCAAAGGGAAAGACAACTCCCTTGTTTGTATTTCTGCTTTAGCCGGAAACTTTGTAAAAAGAACGCCGAATATTACGCTAAAAGTGAAAGCTTACTGCCAAAAGAGCAACAACGACAGATCCTTGATCATTTTGACGCGCTGTGCAAGAGATTTGCCATCCTAGACGATAGAAATGTCAAACAATTCCGGTTTTTGATTTCCAGAGGAATTGCATATCATCACGCTGGCATGTTGCCTACGCTGAAAGAAGTGGTAGAAAGACTGTTTACGTTGGGGTTAATCCAACTGTTATTTACAACTGAAACCTTTGCTGTAGGAATTAACATGCCAGCATGTTCGGTTGTTTTCGACAGTCTCGAGAAGTATGATGGAGTTTCGTCTCGATATCTCAAAGCACGTGAATATCACCAGATGTCCGGTCGTGCAGGAAGACGAGGCATTGATGAAATCGGGTTTGTTTATGCCAAAGTCAATCCGAAGTTTGCCGATGCCAATCAAGTTCGCCTTACAACATCTGATCGAATTGAACCACTTGAGAGTCAATTCAACTTATCTTACTCTAGCCTTTTGAATTTATGTAACGAGTATGGAGACTTAATTTATGATGTTTGTACGCAAAGTCTTAGCAATTTTCAGAATGTAACTCGAATCCACTCAATTGATTTCAAACAGAAACAAGCTGCTAGCAAATTGCGCGATCTCCCGGAACCAACCTGCATCCACCAAGAGATTGATCCAAATGCTCAAATAGCCAGTTACAATCAACTATTGGAATGGATCACGGAGGAAGAACGGCGCCTGAAATCCGAACGCCGAAATCTGCACAAGCAAAAGCGCGGCCAAAAAAATAAAAAAAACTGGCGTAGCCAATTCAACAGCATTAATCGGGAAAAACAAAGAGTTCAGCAAAAAAAGCAAGGCAATCTATGTGATTCATGCAACCAGCTTAATTCATGTAATCAACTTTACCACTGTATTCAAAAACAACATGACCTCCTCCAGCATCTCAAAAAAGAGAGGAACTACGTTGAACACTATCAGCAGCGGCAAATCGAATTCCGTCTCGAGATTTTGCAGAAGTTAGATTACGTTGATAATTTCAAGCTTTTACCTAGAGGTGAAATTGCCTCACAGATCTACGGATATGAAACGCAGACTACCGAATTGCTTTTCAATGGAATCTTGGACTCCCTTAACGAAAATGAGATCAATGTGTTAATGATGGCAATTGTCTGCGAACCTCGGAAGGATTCGTTTCGCCACGTTAAACTCCATCAAAAAACGCTACGCAATATGCTGAAAAATGCGGACAAGATAATAGATCGAGTTCGTCTGGTAGAAAGAAATTTCGATACCATTGAGCCAACACCAAAGTTAGAACTGATTTTAAGTTCCGCGATGCTAGAATGGAGTCAAGGTTGCAACTTTGAAGATCTACCACAATATGCGGATCTCGCAGATGGTGATTTTGTTCGATCCTTCCGACTTGTCGTAGATCTTTTGCGGCAAATCCGACGCGCAACAGTTGAGAGACCATCTCTTGGTGATAAATTAAGTCGTAGCATTGACAAAATCAATCGAGACGTAGTTGACGCAGAACGTCAACTGCGTATTGGACAATAAGTATCATGATCTTTTTTAAACTGAAAATATAAATGGAGAATGGTGATGGCTGATCAAGCATTTGAATTCAGCGCAAAATTGGAGTTTCGTCCGATGAAGGACGACGATATCCAAGATTTGCAAACATATTGTTTTTCCAACAAAACAATTGATGAAATAAAAGAGGAAATAAGCCAAGACCTCGACAGAATCGAGAAAGGTGAAGTGTTTCGAATTATTGCAGATGCTGGAGGCCACGCAATTGGACAAGTAAGAATTGAGCGTGCAACTGCACAATCTACTGTTGCTAACGTTGGCGGTTTGTATGTCTCAGCACCATTCCGTGCCTTTGGAGTTTCAGCAAAATTGATTGAGTCGGCAGTCGAAACAGCCAGTAAAAACGAGATTGAAACCCTCGAAATTGAAATTATGAAATCTGACGTAGCAATTATCGATGCCTACAGGAATTGGGGGTTTGAAGAACGGCCCACAATAACACTGCAAAAATCAATTACAGTTGGAGGGTCTAACGAAGTACCTGATGTGTCGGAAGACAAGCTTGCCACCGATGAAGATGACGGTGAATTAAGCCTAGGGAATAATGGTTCAGAAGAGGTAAACACCGAAGAAACAGAAACTACCTCAGAAGATTTAAACGCACAGCAAGAACTACTGTAATTCGGGGCTACGTTTTCCCCGAACATACAGAGTAAAGTGACACATTAAGATAACTTGGAGTTGACATCTTTTATGAAGGCTATAGTGAACACTCTTCTTTGGGGCATTACTGTAAGCTTGCTCGTTTTTTTTGGAAGCGGCTGCACCAGTCAGAACACAGATCTTTCAAAAGGAAAGGAACTGATAAAATCAGACAAACGTCGGAAAGAAGAACGAGCAGTTGAAAAATTTAAACTGGCGGTTGGGGCAATTCAGAACAATACAAAAGATAGCGCAGAAGCTAATTATTTACTTGGGTTCTATGATTCTCAAGATTTTTATGATGCAGATAAAGAGACTGAGGCTTACAATGCCGCCTCTATCAGTGAGAGAGGTGATCATATGTACAAAGCCTATAGTAATTCGCCTAAGGAATACCTGGAAATTCTCATTTTTGAAACTCTAAGATCACAAGACCCCAACATTCAAGATGCAGCTCGGCATGCGCTGAAAAAGGTCTACGAATACGACAATCGACAGAAATTACTTAAAGCAATTAAAAAAGCAATAACGTCGAAGGATAATCGAGATCGCGAAGATGCCCGCACCATCTATACAGCCATTGGTAAAGACCCTAGATTCACGCAGGAAACAGTAGAAATCTTGATAGAACTCCTAGACCATAAACGTAAAGAAACGCGATTAAATGTCGTAAAATCACTAGGAGAAATTGGGAGTGAAATCGCAATTGGAAAATTAGTGAAAATCATCAACTCCGGATCAGAAAAGTGGAAAAGAGAGAGAGAGGGTCCTGAAGTTCGCCGCTTAGCAGTTGAAGCACTTGGAAAAATTGGCGGACAAGCGGTTGGGGAATTAGTGAAAATCATCCAAAACAAAGGATCCTCAATGCGCGTCGATGCAATCCAAGCGCTGGAGAAATTGGGCGATGAACGCGCCATTGCCCCACTACTAAACGTTCTCAATGAACAAGGTGGTCGAGAAGTCACCGTTAGTTATTAGTTTTTTAAGGAGGTTCAATGGACGCTAAAAAAAGATCTAGTTTAATTATTTTTGTCTGCTGTTCAATATTATTTTGCTTTGCTGGCTGCGCAGATAATGAGTATGTTGATACCACCCTTGGCTTAACAGTTCAACAACTTGACGGAGACCTAGACGATCGTTGGTCAACCACTGGTGTGGTAATTAAAAATATACATGCTGGTAAAACAAGCAATCAACCAGAAATTAAGGAAGGGGAACTCATCTCGCACGTAATTGGTGAACGAACAATTAACACTTCCTCCGACTTCAATCAAGCGATTGAGAGTGCGATGAGAGACGGAAATAGTTTTACCCTTGAATTTACTAACAACAACCAAAAGCGACGTCGACAAAGATTTTCGGTGCGCCGGGAAGGTGATAATGTAGGTATTAGTGTCGACGACAACAACCGCATCAAAGAAATTAAAAGTGGGTCATTAGCTAATAACGCAGGTCTTGAAGAAGGAGACCAAGTATTAACAGTAATTGATGCGAAAAATATCCGTACAATCAAAGATTATAAGAAAGCTGTCAAGGAATTTTCGAGATCAAAGGCTAAGATCTCATTTCGAACCAAAGAACTTATAGGTGTCAAAATCGCAGCTATAAACGCATTGGCTAGAATCGCTGACGCAAGTGCAGTTGAGACAATGATTAGATTCCTTGAAGGTACCGATCTGCCTCTAAGGGAACCCGCAGCAAAAGGTTTAGAACGTCTCGTAGCTTTAAGTCAATTAAACGACTTATTCCAACAGTTCCAGCAAGAGAAAGCGAACCAACTATCAACTGAGGAACTAAACTCCGAGGCACTTCAACGAGCGGGGATACTTGGCTTGCTTGCTGTAGATCTCCAGACGAATCAAGCCATACTTAAGGACCCTATCGGCACAGAATTCCGTCGTCGATCAGCAACTCTATACCAAAAGATTAGCAGTACAAAAATCACGGAATTGGCGAAAAAATATATCAAGAGGGAAATTGAACCCAATCAGGAAATCCGCCGTTCCTGTCTCTCAATCTTGGGAAACTTACAGCCTGAATCAGTTATAGGTGATTTAATTGCTGTCCTAGAAGACAACCAAGAAACATCAGGTATTCGTTTTAAAGCAGGTTCAACCTTGAGTCAGATTGGTTCGCCTGCAGTTGAACCACTTATTGTGTCATTTGGCAATGGTGATTCAGGCATAAGAGATATTACAGCTTCGTCACTCGGAAACATTGGTGGCTCCCAAGCACGTCAAGCATTAATTGCCTTCTTAAAAAATGAGAACAATGAAACAACAAAACTAACCCTAGTTGATGCGATTGCCCAAATAGGTGATGAGACCTCAATTCGGATCTTGGAGGAACAGCAGGAAAGCCTAGATAAAAATAGTGGGTTGGCCACATTCCTAAATGAAATATTAACGCAGAGAACTGAAACAAAAGGACCGGAAGCAGAAGCTGATTCGCTAGATTTTTTGAAGGACCTTTAAAAGATCCAACTCTAAAACAGAGCTGAAAGATGAAGAAAAAGTCGCAAGTCCGTAGTATCCGCCTATAGATTTTTCGACCTTCCAATCCACCGCTAACACCCAATGTAACTACCCAAAGTTGCTTTATGCTAGGAGCTTGATGCTGTCTTGAGTCACTACTACGTGGGGTTTCCACCTCCAAGAACTAAACATGGCCAAGCTGCATTGAACAATCGAAATCAATAACTGACATTCCTGTCAACTCTAAAACTTATAATCTATTCTCATTTGTGGCAACAAAATTGCACTCTAAAATCGCTCAGATCTACCTATCCATCGTTATCTTTCTACTGAATATAATAAAAGTTTCCGCTGACCATTCCAGTATACCAATTTTCGTAGACGTCACAAAGAAAGTCGGTATACATTTTAAACATGTAAATGGCAAAACAGAACACCGTCACATCATTGAAACTATGGGATCAGGAACAGTATTCTTTGATTTTGATAATGATGGCAACCTAGATCTCTATATTGTCAACAGTGGATATGTACCCAGTTCAGCCAACAAACAGACAGCAAGCAATATATTATATCGTAATGACGGATGCGGACACTTTACAGATGTAACAGCAGCATCGAAAACGGGAGACATTGGTTATGGAATGGCTGCAGCAGCAGCAGACTACGATAACGATGGCTATCAAGATCTATATGTTGCAAATTATGGAGAAGATGTTTTATATCATAACAATGGGGATGGAACCTTCACAAATGTAACGGGATTGGCGGGTATCGATAATCGCCTTTGGGGAGCCGCTGTAGCCTTTCTAGACTTTGACTTGGACGGATACTTAGATATTTTTGTAGCAAATTACCTCAACTATAATTTGTCAATGTCTCCTATCATGAACAATGGCTTGACTGTTTACGGGCATCCTCGTGCTTACGAAGGAACAGCGGATGTCCTATACCATAATAACGGAGATAATACTTTCACTAACATTGCAGAAAAGGCTGGTGTCACCAATCCTGTTGAAGGCAGAGGGATGGGAGTGGTCGCCTGTGATTTCGATAACGATGGATGGCCGGATATCTATGTTGCAAATGATACTAATCGGAACTTCTTTTACCATAATAATGGCAATAACACTTTTACTGACGAAAGTTTGTTTAACGGTACAGGTTATGACGCAAACGGTATTGCCGAAGGATCAATGGGAGTAGATGCTGGCGACTATAATAGGGATGGTTGGCTAGATATCCTCGTTGCAAACTCGGAAACGGTAACGCTATATAGTAATAACCAAGATAGAATATTTATTGAGGAAACATCAGCTATTGGCTTAAGCGAACCAACATTTCAGTTTGTTGGGTTTAGCCCACTATTCCTTGACTATGACAACGATGGTTATCTAGATATTTTTATAGCAAACGGGCATCCACAAGCGGCTATTGAAAGCCTATCAGATTCAGAAACTTACGCACAGAGGGATCAATTATTTCGTAACACCAGAGACGGCAACTACAAGCAGGTTTCTACAAACGCAGGAGAATACTTCTCACAGGCATTTGTTGGACGATCTTCAATTAGCGGCGACTACAATAATGATGGATATACAGACATTTTTATCGTGAATTCTAATCAGCGAGTGATATTGTTAAGAAATGAGGGAGACCATTCAAATAACTGGTTTCATATTAAATTGGTTGGGACTCGTAGCAATCGAGATGGCATTGGTGCTAAGGTTCGGATCACAACCGGAAAAACTATACAAACAGCCGAAATGAAAAGCGGAAACGGTTATGCTTCAGACAGTGACCAACGGCTACTTTTTGGAATAGGTGACCATAAAAAAATCGATCAACTTGAGATTCGTTGGCCTAGTGGAATAACCCAGCGCATTAAAAACTCCCCCTGTAACCAAATCGTTACAATTACTGAGGGAAACTGACCTTGCATATTTTTAAACACCTACACCATCATCACATTGTGAACAAACAATGAAAAACTAGTTCTGATATATACTGGCAAAAATATCAAGGCATATTTTATTTACTCCTACACTTCATATTTGAAACCTCCGCACCTTTCTGAAGAATATTGTGATCAAGTAAAACTCATGGCCAAACCAAGAAATGAGAAATGAAGATATTTGGCGATCAATTAAGACGTTACGTTTTCTGTTGATAGGACTTTTCTCGATTTTTTTGCTTGTTACAAAGGGCATCTCGGCAAAACGGCCAGTTTTTGTTGATGTAACGAGAGAGGCTGGTATCAATTTCAAACATGCGAGTGGTAAATCGCAACGCTATTTCATCGTAGAAACATTGGGGTCTGGAGTCGCTACTTTTGATTATAATAACGACGGATGGATCGATATATATCTTGTCAACAGCGGTCAAGTGTTACACCGAAATCAGACAGCGAAAAACGTATTGTATCGTAATAACGGAGATGGAACTTTTACCGACACAACCAAATCATCAGGAACAGGTGATTTAGGATATGGTATTGGTGTTACAATCGGCGATTATGATAACAATGGCACCGCTGATTTATACGTTACCAATTACGGAAAAAATGTACTGTATCACAACAATGGGGATGGGACTTTCAAAGATGTAACGGAAAAAGCTGGTGTCGGACACCCAGGTTGCGGAACTGGTTGTGCTTTTGCCGATTTTGATTTGGACGGCGACCTTGACCTGTATGTAGCTAACTATGTGCCAAAAGATCAGGTAATGGCAAACACAGGCAGTAATGGATACCGAAATCCAATCTTTTATGATGGCGAGATTGACGTACTTTACCAAAACAACGGTGATGGCACATTCATCATCATTACGCCACAGTTAGGTAACTCAACAATTTTTCGCGATGCAAGAGGGTTGGGAGTGGTAGCTGTAGACTATAATCGTGACAAATTCGCAGATATCTATATCGCCAACGATAAATCGAAGAATCTGTATTTCCACAACAACGGTGACGCAACTTTCACTGAAGCAGCAACACTGACCGGCGTTGGTCATGATGCATCTGGTAATGCACTGGCCGGTATGGGAATTGCCGTGGGTGATTACGACAACGATGGCTGGATTGACATGTTTGTGACGAATTTCGCCTACGAATTCAACAACCTCTACCACAATGAGAAAGAATTCTTCATTGATGCCACAGCCTCTGCAGGTTTAGGTAATCCCAGTTATTTGTATGTTGGCTGGGGAACGTTTTTTTTTGACTCAGACAACGATGGCGACCTGGATCTTTTCGTTGCCAACGGGCATATCATGGACAACGACGAATTACAGTCAGATCAGTTGACCTATGACCAACCGGATCAACTCTTTGAAAACCGCGGAGATGGGGAGTTTATTGAGATTTCCATCGAAAGTGGAAACTATTTTTCGCAAAAATATCCTGCTCGGGGAGCTGCCTATTTCGACTATGATAACGATGGTGATTTAGACTTATTAATCTCAAATTCGAACCATTTTACCATCTTACTCAGAAACGACGGAGGAAACCATCGAAATTGGCTACAGATAACGCTGGTCGGAACCAAAAGCAATCGCGACGCCATCGGCACACAAGTTACCATCCAATACGATAATCAGATACAAGTCCGTGAAGTTCAGAGCAGTGGAAGTTATTGCAGTGTCAACGATTACCGACTACATTTTGGCATGAATGCTGCCAAACAGATTGATCTAGTTGAGGTTCGGTGGGCAAACGGTACTATCCAACAATTGAAAAACATAGTGGCCAATCAACATTTAACTATTACTGAAAATCAGCAGTGAGCTTGAAACAGTTAAAAACTAAGGACCGTTTGCAAAATCAGCCCAGCCCATTACGTTAAGAATGCTGAAATAATATACTGCAGAAATAATTGTTTCGT
>Ga0208406_1000083_pt1 | contig 37499 bp, 33 predicted proteins | sample ETNtaG_15_FD_185769 | JGI IMG/M metagenome (GOLD analysis project Ga0208406, IMG submission 185769) | Marine microbial and viral communities from oxygen minimum zone, Eastern Pacific Ocean - ETNP201302PF89A (SPAdes) (version 2) | ecosystem: Environmental > Aquatic > Marine > Oceanic ...
GGTATACTGGAAGCTTGGGAAATTGAAGTTGGAGATCCAAAAGTAGTTGTCGCAGTCGTTGATACTGGTGTCTTTTACGCACATTCGGATCTTTCAGATCAAGTTTGGAAAAACAAGGATGAAATCCCAGAAAACAAGATCGATGACGATGGCAACGGTTACGTTGATGATGTGTACGGGTGGGATTTTACAGATGGCGATAATGATCCTACTGATTTAACAGGACATGGCACACATGTTTTTGGTATCATCGGCGCCAAAGTTAACAACGCAATTGGTATTTCAGGTATTGCCCGAAACTGCAAAGTAATGGCTTTGCGTGCAGGAACATCACTTAATTCTGGAGGAACGGGGCTACAGGATAGTAAGTCATCGGCTGCAATCGTCTACGCAATTGATAACGATGCAAAAGTCATCAACATGAGTTGGGGAAGCGATCGAAACTCATTTGTGCTACAGGATGCAATCAATTATGCTTATGCGCGCGGTGCCTTTTTGGTTGCAGCAGGTGGAAACAACATGGACTCTGAGGTGATTTTTCCAGCTGGTTATCGGAAAGTAGTTGCTGTTGGATCAACTGGTATGGATGGAAAAAGATTTTATCAATCGAATTTTGGGTCGGGTATAGATATCGCAGCCCCTGGAGCACAGATTATTAGCACTCATATTAATGACAAATATCGTTTGCTCTCTGGCACATCGATGGCTACCGCACACATTGCTGGTATCGCGGGGTTGCTGTTTTCAAAGCGAATAAACTTGACCCATGAAGAAGTACGGGAAATTCTTGTTTCAACAGCAAAACCTATTCCGGATAGCCCAGAATTTCTGGGTGCGGGGCAGGTCAATGCCAAACGTGCGCTGCTGACAAGTAATTCGATGTTAGCACGAATCCTCTCTCCAGAAACCAGAACTAGTAGTGACATAAGTGTGGACATCATCGGACACACAGGAGGATTTAAATTTAAAGAGTGGCAACTTTTTTATGGTATTTCAGAGGAACCAAACCAATGGATCTCAATTTCATCCCCAAGTTCACGCCAAAAGTTTAGAGAAAATCTAATGACGTGGAGTACTGCTAATATGCCCGAGGGAGTTTACACAATTCGTCTGGAATCACGCTCACATAACAATGAAGCGCTCCACGACCATGTAGTAGTCCATGTCGACCATTCTGCACCACAAATACAAAATCTAAAAATTGGCAATTGGATATTGGGTAGTCAGCGCCTTAAGGTTGTAACATGGTCAACAGATGATTTTACAACTGATATTTTGTACACTCGCGATATTGGGAAGAAATTCAATCCGATTATGGAGAGTTCCTTGAGCCGCGAACATATCTTCTGGCTTCCACCCAAAGAAAATCAGTTTTACATTCAGTCTCAAAATAGTGCTGCTCTCAAAACTATCAATGACAATGTTGGGAAATTCTATCAAACACCAATGATTCAACCAAAGGTCGTAAAGGGCAATTTTTTGAAAAAGGCTACTGGTATCCCAACTCTTCACCTAGTCAATTTCGCCACTGATTTCGACCGCGATGGCCTCTTGGAAATTGTTGGTCAACCTTTTGGCAATACACCAACAAAAAATGTACAAATTTATGAAGAGAATCAGCTTGTATACACCATTCCACTTAACTTCAAACCACTGCAGGTTAGTGATGCAGATCAAGATGGATTAATCGAAATACTCGGTGACGATGGCAACCGTATCTTTTTGATTGAGAGCTCGATACCAAATGGCTACCCTGAGAAAATTATTTGGGAATCAGAAATTATCGAAATTGCACAAGTCAAGGACCTAAATGGTGACGGTCTTCAAGAAATTGTCGGTGCGAACAATTATTCAGGACTTATCCTTATCTGGTCGAAAAATGAAAATGGGTTTTTCGACCAAGTTACGTCAATTCAAAATGAAACCGACGGCATTAACGCTATCCAAGATTTTGCTATCGCAGATTTTGATACTAATGGACGAGTTGAAATAATAATCGGTGATAGCGATGGAGACCTACTAGTTTATGAATTGCTTGATGAGTTTAATTTTCGCCAAAAATGGCATATCAAAATGGATATTGAAGATGCATATCAACTCGCAGTAGGCGATTTGACAGGCGATGGTGCTCCCGAATTTGTTGTTGGTGGTGAAGTAAACGAGCCATATCTTCCTTCAATTGCATCACGCTGGAAATTTCAGGTTTTTACCGCTACACTTGGAAACTATCGACCAATATGGTCACAAGAAATTCTGCCGTATCGACGAAACGGAAATAGTCTCACAATCAGTAATGTAGATGGGGACATAGATAACGAATTGGTTATAATTGCAAACCCTGGTCTTTATATCTTTGATCAGAACGGAGATTCGATATGGTACCACTCCGTGGCTCAAACGCCACAGGTCATAACTGGGGACATAGACCACAATGGTCTAAACGAGATTTATGCCAATAGCCAAAATGGATTGATCGCTTTCGAGTTCACTACAATCGCTAGCAAAAGCAGTAATCCGAGTCTAAAGCCAGTTCCAATTGGTACCCCCCCAAAAATGATTAGCGCCGATTTTATTGGTTTTGATCAAGTGGCTGTCATTTTCGATACGCATATGGATGACTCAATGTCAGACGTGCAAAATTACAGTTTACATACACAGGATAGTCCAAAAGACATTAAGCCTAGGACTATCATACGAGATCAAATGGATCGAAGAGCCATTTTAACTTTTCCAGCGGGAACATTTATGCCAGAAGTCACATACGAAATCCACATTTCAAAAATAAAGGATCTTGATCATGATTGGATTGATCCTAACCATGCCAAACAAGTGTTCACAGTTCCACCAACACCAAATCCAATCAAAAACCTAGATCAAGTGATTGTTTACCCAAATCCAATCCGATCTAATGAATTTCATAAAGGGATGATCGTGTTTGACTTTGTACCTTCCGGCGCGACAATTGAGATCTACAACGTCAAAGGGGAACTAGTTGATAATTTGCAAGTTGAACCAAGTGACAGTGGTCGAAAGGAGTGGTATCTTCTAAGCGGAGGCCGGTCAGATATTGCAGGCGGTATATATGTCTATTCCATTCAATTTATGAATTCTAGGAAAACGGGCAAGCTCGCTATAATTAAGTAGAGAAACAAAAGCTCCGTTGCGTCTAATCACTGACAGTCTCCTTTGACATATGCAATGCCCACTTCCCCGAACCTCTTATTTCTTTGACTTGTGCGATAGATCTATTTAGAATAGAGGACATTGTGTTTTGAACCCCTCTTGGTGGGAAGCTAACCACTGCTAGTTTTTAATTACTAGCTCAAATGAAGGACAGCGGGTATGTCAAAGAAGATTAAGATCGGAGTTGTTGGTTGTGGAGTTGGTCGAAATTGGGTGACGGGAGCAGCATTGTGTGAGGACACAATTGCCTGGGCAGTTGCAGATCTTGATCAACAGCTTGCTCACCAAGTTGCTGAAAAAAACGAGGTGCATAGAGTCTATAACGACTATCGAGAACTGCTAGAAGATGATGGAATTGATGCCGTTGGGATTGCGACCACACCTGATATACGTAAGCCGATGGTAATCGATGCACTTAAAGCTGGAAAGCATGTGCTAGTTCAAAAACCACATGGATGTAATGCGGAGGAAGTAAAGGAAATCAACTTGATAGCGGCGGAGTGCGGAAAGACGTTAGTCTATTCGTATTTCATGCGACATCAAAAGGAAAACAAGAGGAATCGTGCAGTCATCGCCGATGGTAAAATTGGTCGTGTCTATCATACACGGGTACATTACCATTTTCGGGAACGTGGAACTCACTATGATGCACCTCCTAGTAGGGCGTGGCTATATCGTTGGGGGCAAAAAGGTGGGGCTTTAGGGCAACACGGCTCTCACTACCTTGACCTAGCTTGGTTTTTAATGGGTTGCCCTCCGCCTGAATGGGCTTATGCGATCAGCCACAGTGCGTTTCCAACGACTTTCGATGCTGGCCGACATTCCGAAGACTACCTTAGTTTCTTAGTTGGATTTGTTGGTGGGATGACAATTCAAATGGATACTTCTGCTGTTATTCCTACTTGGGAGGATCGTGCCTGGGATCTATCTTTAAGAGTATTGGGAACTGAGGGGACTATCGAGCAGACATCTACCTCGCAAGGCTCTGGAACACGCCGCCTCCTAGGCTCGATCTATACCGATGGCAACAACTTTACCGACGATTTTGAAGAACATGGTGTTGGCGATTTTAACGCTGAAATACGGGATTTTGCTGGTGCAATTCGAGGCCAGAACCCACCCGATGTATCTCCTCTCGATGCTTTAACATTTATGAAGTTGTTGGACGCAATTTATTTGAGCGCTGGAACAGGAGAGAAAATCCAAATTGACAACGTCTCATAATTGGAGTTTCTTGTAAGCAATTTGGTTGGACAGAACCCATTGGTTGAGGAGGGGTTACAAGTGCAAATTTACCCCTTGTACCAAAATAATTTAAGTTACTAGCCCCACTGCTATGCTAAGGTCAACCCAGTGAAGTCTTCTAAAACTCGAGTCTGACCCGACGATTTCAGATGCAACTTCCAAAATAAAAATCCGAAATTTTGTTGATTCAACAACGGTGATAGGATGTAGTTGAGGAGAGATTAATCGACCAAATCTCATGAGCATGAGGCCTCAATCAACTCGTATATTAGTAGAATTGTGAATCTACTCTAATGCTAATGTAGACCTGCCTCGGATGATTAATCGATTGATGACCTTTTGTCAATCTCGTTTGATATTGCGTTATTATGTTAAATCATTAATGGCTGAAGGACGTTAGCCTGGAACCTTTGACCTCCTTACTACTACGATTGCATAATATAACCTTAGTTTTCGTGCTTGCTAACCTTAACAAAATACCAGACGTGGTAATAAAATGGCATTAAGATCAAATACTTGGTTAATCATTATGGCCCTAGTGTATATATGCCAACCACAGAAAGTACAATCACACGTGAAGACTTTTTCTCAATATTTTGCAATCAAGGTTGTAGATGAAGAGACCGGCCGTGGCGTTCCACTAATTCAGCTTGAAACAGTTAACCACCGGAAATACTGGACAGACAGTAATGGACTGATCGCTTTTCATGAACTTGGTCTAATGGATCAACACGTCTTTTTCCACGTTTCCGGTCACGGGTACGAATACTTAAAGGATGGATTTGGCTATCAAGGGGTAAAATTACACACGACTCCCGGCGGAGAAGCAGAGATTAAAGTCAGACGCCTCAATTTAGCCGAACGTTTGTATAGAATCACTGGACAGGGGATCTATAACGACAGCCTGAAATTAGGTAGATCTATTACATCCAGTATCGAACCATTTAAGGCTCAGGTGATGGGAAGTGACAGTATCGTTAGCGTAGCCTACAACGACCATATTTATTGGTTCTGGGGAGATACCAACTGCGCACGATATCCATTGGGTAATTTTCATGTTCCGGGCGCCCGCTCAAAATTGCCCATTGCTGGTGGTCTGTTACCCGAACAGGGCATTGATTTTGAATACTTTGTTGGCGATGATGGATTTGCCAAGGAAACATGTAAAATGCCAGGGGAAGGTCCAACATGGATCGACTGCCTAATGTTACTTGGTGATGATCATGAAGAAAAACGGATATTTGCCGTCTATATGAAAGTACAGAATTGGCTGGATATCTACGAACGTGGTATTGTAGAGTTTGATGTTGAGAAGAAGCGATTCCAACGTCGTATGGTCTTCCCTAAAGATCAAATAGTGATTCCACAAGGCCACCCGTTCCTGCATCAAGTTAATGGCAAACCGTATTTCTATTTTGCTGGTGCTATGCCATGGGTGCGTGTACCCGCTGATGTTAAGGAAATCTTAAATCCCGCAAGTTACGAATCCTACTCCTTTCTATTACCTTCGCCAAGTAGCAAACTACCTAACATACATAGAGATGCGAACGGGAATTTAATCTGTGGTTGGCGTAAAGATGTCCCTTGGCCTAACAGGGAAATGATCCAGCAACTTATAAAGGATAAGGCGATTACAGAGAAAGAAGCCCCAAATCTTTTAACAGATATCGAATCTGGGAAATTAGTGGTCACACACCACGGAAGCGTTTACTGGAATGCTTACCGCAATCAGTGGGTCATGATTACAACACAATCATCCGGCACCTCATATCTTGGAGAGATATGGTATTCGGAAGCAATTCGACCAGAAGGACCGTGGGCATATGGTCGTAAGATCATTACCCACAATCAGTATAGTTTTTACAATCCTAAGCATCATCCGGTGTTCGACCAACAAAATGGCAAAGTGATTTACTTAGAGGGAACCTACACGAAAACTTTTTCTGGCAACGATTATCCCACTCCTGGATATGATTATAATCAGATAATGTATCGTCTTGATCTATCGCAACAAGAACTAAACTTGCCTCAACCTGTATACCGTGTCAACTCAACGAGTAAAGACAACCACTGGCAAGTTGGAGCGTTAGTGGATGATACTGAGGCAAAACTACTTTTTTTTGCACTTGTTAGATCTCAGCAAGGGACTAGAGCTGTTAAATTGGGAAACACTACGATACATGTCAACATTTCAGCTTCTAAAAACGATGAAAGTTTAACAGTACCACTATGGAAACTGGAGGCGCAAAAAGGCTGGCAAGTTGGTGACATTGATAGCGTACAGAATAAACACTTGATAGGGTACGTATGGCCTATTCCATCGCATGTTGCACCGTAGCGGCAAATGGACAGTTTAAGTTTCTGGGGCACCATTGGAGATGATCGTTGGATACGGGACGATTACACGCGACACAAAAACTACCGATTGTCGATCGGCTAAGAAATCTGTTTTTTTATCCGGAGAATTAACGTAGTAATTACTTTAAAAAAATGCTAAAAACTTATCGTTTAGGAGAGGCTGAATAGTGAGTACTAGACTGGCAATTCATGGTGGGAAGAAAGCTATAATACTTGATCAAAGTCAGGCTTCGCAATGGCCGATTATTGATGATGAAGTTATTGCTGCAGTTACTGAACAACTGAAAACGGGGGAGATCTCTTTTTCTAGCACTATCTATGAGTTTGAGAAAGAATTCGCAGATTACCACGATGTTGGGTATGCCTTGGCACATAATAACGGTACGGCGTCAATTCACAGTGCTTTGTTTGCAATCGGAGTTGGTCCAGGCGATGAAGTGATTACAACAGCGGCAACTTTCTGGGGAACCTACATGCCGATTCTATCCAGCCAAGCTATTCCGGTTTTCTGTGACATCGATCCATACACTGGTTGTCCAGATCCAACGGATATTGAGCAACGAATCACACCCAATACCAAGGCTGTGATTATCGTTCATCTTGGTGGAATGCCAGCAGAGATGGACGCTATCGTAGAGGTTTCCCAACGCTATAACTTAATTGTCATAGAAGATTGTTCACACGCACATGGGGCAACCTATAAAGGACAAAAAGTTGGCACAATTGGTGATATTGGTTGTTTCAGTATGCAAGCAGGGAAACTTTTGCCTGCTGGTGAGGGAGGGGTAATGATTACCAACAACTTGGATTGGCATGAACGAGCAATTTGTTTGGGGCACTACGAACGAATTCCTCACCTTTCCAATCCAGATTATCATAAGTATTCTCCTACTTGTTTTGGATACAAGTACCGGATTTCACCACTCAGTGCTGCAATAGCAAGCGTTCAACTTCGTCACCTAGATCAACGCAATAAACAACGCAATGACAACGTAATGTACCTGATGGAGGGGATTAGTGCATTTCCAGGTATGCATCCATTGAAGCCAGCAGAATACATCTTCCGTGGATATTATAGTAACCCTTATATCCGCTATGACGCTGGTGAACTGGGAGGGTTACCCAAGTCCAAATTGATTGAAGCCCTGCGTGCTGAGGGCGCCAGCGTAGCCAGCGGTGCTCCAGGCGGATGCAACCATCTTTCAGCTATATTTCAAGAGCGGAACCATCCAGCGTTTTCACGTCCGGAAATCCAGCGTGAAATTACGTACGAGAAAGGCGATTTACCTCGCTCTGAAAAACCACGTCAAGATATGATGACAATCCCTGCCTTCCCAGTAGCAAATGAGGCGTTGCTAGATCAATACATCGAAGCTTTCCACAAAGTGACTGCTAACGCTGTAGAGTTATTAGAATAGATTGAAACTAGGGAATCCCAAGGAACTAATCAGCAAGCATTATGGTGTGCCTAGTTAAGTTAAGAGTGCAAATTATCGGATAAATATTAAAGGAGATAAGTCATGAATCTTAAACACAGAAACTATTTAATATTTAGTTTCGAATGCTTAATTTTTACCTTTATATTCTTTAATTCGTTTCTCCAGGAAAAGGTAATGCAGGACTAGAAGGACTAGAAGGACTAGAAGGACTAGAAGGACTAGAAGGACTTTGTAGGCGCGTGGCTTTTCGGCGAGAGTAAAGGAAACGTAACCGAGGATGCATCTGGACATGGCCATGATGGAGACATAAGAAAGGCCAAATGGGTTAAAAAATTCGGGAAAGCGTTGAAGTTTGATGGAGATGGCGCGGTAGTTATTCTACACTCGGATGACCTTACCTTGGGGTTCTTCACAATCACAAGATGGGTGAAGTGTGAAAACCACGGGCTTGGCAAACCATCGTTATGAAAACAGGCGAAAACGAGGGGCTCAGCCAAGAAATTACGGCTCATTTGTAGTTCCAAACAATGGAGGTATCCACTTTTCTCTTCAAGGAGGCAATACAAAAATAAACAGCGCTGGACAAGTGACTGATGGGAACTGGCACTATGTAGTAATGACTCGCGATAAGAAAGGAAAAATGCGAGGCTACATTGATAGCAAAGAGGCCAGCTGAACGCAACTATCATGCTGGTTTCAAATCCACCGCAAATAATTTATGAATATTAAGGATAAACTATGGAATATGTGAATTTTGGGAATGCTGGTGTTAAGGTCAGCCAGTTGGCTTTTGGTTTGGGACTTAGAGGACAACCTGATGAATTGGAAGCCCAAAGGGTAATTGAACACGCTTTTGAATTGGGGATCAACTTCATTGATTGTGCTAACCTATACGGACCAAATGATGACCGGACTAACACTGGACGATCGGAAGTTGTTCTAGGTAAAGCATTAAAAGGAAGACGTAATGATGTTGTGATCACAACCAAAGTTGCCGCTGCTATTGGATCTGGCCCAAACGATGAGGGATTATCCCGATATCATGTCATGCGTGAAGTTGAGAGGTCACTTAAGCGGCTGGACACGGATTATATTGACATATATCTGGTGCACCGTTTCGACCAATTTACGCCATTAGAAGAAACTATACGTACACTGGATGACCTTGTTCACATGGGAAAAGTACGTTACGTTGGGTGTTGCAACTACGCCGCTTGGCAAGTTTGCAAATCACTGTGGATAGCGGATCGGATCAATGCCGTACCATACATATGTGTTCAAAATCTGTATAACCTGCTGAACCGACAGATGGAAATGGAAATGTTCAGCTTGATTCAAGACATGGGATTGGGGGCAATGGCCTTTAGCCCATTGGCAGTAGGACTCTTAAGCGGGATCTACTCGCCAGAACGCCCACCGCCAGTAGGATCCCTTTTTGCTACTCGCAACCGAGAAGACTTTCCAAGAATGATGAAAGAGAATGTTGCGCAGGTAATATCTGCTGTCAACCGACTTTCTAGTGAACTAGACAAAACTCCGGCACAATTAGCTTTAGCCTGGGTGCTTTCACACCCAGAAATAACAGTGGCCATTACTGGTGCTGATACTATCGAACACCTCAATGACAACGTTGGAGCAACCGGCTGGGAACTTGATGACAACGTGCGTGACCAACTCGATTCCGTATCCAAGACATTCGTTCAACGCCCCAAAGGTAGCGTGTAATTTCCACGCCAACAATTTAGGACTACTAAGATTATATGCAACTAAGTACTGACGAACTAAAGAAAGGATCAATAGAGCCGAGTACGCTCGTCTTTGCCATCCAGCAGATCAAGATGAACGGCTATGTAGTTCTTGAATCCGTTATTCCTACTGATCTCATCAGTGAACTTGGCACATATTTCAACCAGATCCTAGAACACAATGTAGCAACCAAAGAAGCCAACCGCGGCAAAAACCGGTACCAGATGCATCTACCATTCACTGAACCATTCATTCATCAGCAGGTTGTTGCTAACCCGATTGCGCTTTCCGTTATTGACAAGTTTTTGGGAGAAGACTGCATTTGCCATTATTTAGGAGGAAACACTCCATTGCCAGGTTCAGAATATCAAATATTACATTCTGATATCCACCAGCTCTTTCCTGATTCAGATCTAGTCTCACCCGTCTATTGTATCGTTTTGGACATTCCATTGGTTGACTTCCGTCAGGACAACGGTGCTATGGAAATCTGGCCGGGCGGAACACATCTGGTACCAAACAGTACTGATATCAAAAAAATGTCAAAAGTAATGTACTCAGAACAAGTAATCATGCCTGCTGGATCTTTACTGATTCGAGATGCGCGGATGTGGCACCGTGGTACACCAAACCGGTCAGAAGCACCACGACCCAACATAGCTTTGATGTACGCACACTATTGGTTTAAGACGATGTATCCCCAAATTGGGATTCGACAAAATATTTACGATTCGCTCTCGGAACGAAGCAAACAGCTTTTCCGGCACGAGACAATTGGAACCGGAGAGGATCCGCGCGAAATGATGGTAACACGCTGGACCTGAGATTTATCTAGTTAGACTACTCGTCAGCAATACCACAGGTCTTCAGCAGCAACCAAGTAAAGACGGACATCAGTTGTTTTTCATTACTGCGATGGGAAATGTAGTTGATCTTTGACACTCCTGCTTTTCGGACCAATAACAAGTAAGATAAATCAGTACAATCTTCACCCTAATTTTGGATAAGCAGTATATTTCTTTCCTCAATACCAAGTACCGCCATTTAAATAGATCGTATATACTTGCTGCTGCGTCGTGAACAAAAACAGATCAATCAAAATAGAGTGCTATGTTACAACCGTAGGAGAGGTATCTAACTGTCAACTCCTTTTGGCGACGAACTTTTCTATAACCGAAACTCGTAGGCTAAATATTGCCTCTTGTGTTGAAGGGAGATATAATTTTCCCTTAGGCATCCTCCAGATCAAAAAGTGATGGGAAGAAACGATACGGATCTGCGGGGGCTGAAAAGAGAATCTTCTGACGTAGAGTTAGCTCAACATCAGAAGGCGGTCGCACACGTTTGGGAGACCAGACAACTTGTGATTGACAGTATTTGTACAGTAGAGAACGTCGGTGCTGCTTTCCCTTCCAAGCAGCTGTTCCATGTGTTAGTGATTCAGTAAACATGATAACAGATCCTGCGGGAACTTCAGGAATCACCACACACGATGCTCGGTCAGGTACATGAAATACGTTTGGCGGTAATTTAAAGTTACTCTTGTGGCTGCCGGGAATGCAACAAAGCCCTCCATGGTCCGGGCCTGTGTCCGATAAATTCCATACAACGACAGTGAATCCGTGATGAATAACATTATCTGGAAAATGGTAAGATTCCCCTGATCGGCATGAGGTGTTTGGCGCGGACGCGCCATAATCCGCGTGAAGTCGTCCCATTGGCATCCCTTCTTGCATCTGTATGCCATAAAGCCGGTCCAACCGAAAGCAATCCCCTAACCGAAATCGTAGGATAGGCATAATTTGAGGATGATCTAACAAATCACAAAACGGTTGTCCCCAATCCAGAAAACCAGGTCCTTCTGGCGCGCCTCCAGCTGCACAGCCAAATCTCGTGGCTTCCTTGGGGGCTGGCAAGGATTGCTTGTCGATCAATTGGTTAAGCGTTGAAACCTCTTCTGAAGACAAGACATTTTCAATTACTAAATAGCCCTGCAAATCAAATAAGTACTGTTGCATTTCTAAATCGCTCATACCATGTTCCCCAATCAACTTGAAAATTTAAGATAGCATTAACCAATAGGTATAATATTTATAGTAAGAACTCTGCGAGATTCTACTCACATGAACTGCATGATGACACTAAAACTGTAAAAAAATAAAAACATAATAAACTATAGAGTTATCTAACGAATACTTACTCGAAACATATGATTTACTCGACTACTGTTGTTCGTCAACCTAACATTCCACCATCATTGGTCTAATCACTGTCTATCTTGAATTGTTTTCCTTAAAGGGTTTTCATTCACCAAGCCACCATTTTGGGAGTAATTCTATCCCTGATCTTTAGAATTTTCTTCATGTAGAAATACTTTTAACTATCAGACGCAAGCTACAAATGCCAATGTTTGTGATTCAGCGCATTTTTTTGAAAACTAAGATACAATCCGAGTAAGCTCTCTGTCATTAAGAAAAATAATCTAAAGCTTGAGACAATGTAGTTGGCTGCAAAGGATTAGGATGAAAAATCGCTAAATAGTAACCAAGTTTCTGAATCACACTTTCCAATATTCAAGAATTCAGGTCGCGGATGAGAGAAACTGAAGTTATTGAAGAAATTTCCCCGAAGAGACACTCTTTAAAAATTCAAATGAGAGATACCGTAAACACATGGTTTATGAAAAGAATCCCGCACAGGCAGAATAGTATGCCAACTCTTACTGGCTACATAAATGACAGGAAAATTATATTATTCAAGCATTCTAGGAATCCAGAGTTTTTTGTCAAGAGAATTTCTCGAAATACTACGGAGCAGGATAGATTTCCAATTTCACAGAAGAAATATACTTTTTGATTTAGCAACAATTTTGACTACATCACTGGGTATGGTGGATTGTTACAATTTCCCCCACCCTTCTTTATGGAGATTTTGAAAGATGTCTGTTTGAAATCGGGAAAACCTAAAAAGAATTAACTGATTATGCAATTGAATACGAAGAAAAAGATCTCTTTAAATCCAGTTTCTTCTGTTATAATTTTTGTGGTCTCTGATAGTGCGAATTTTTTGAGGGAAACAAATTCAAGATTAGGTTTGGGTGTAAATATTGTTTAAAGAGAGGAGCAAGAAATGATTAAGTGCGCATTAATCAGTGGTAAACACATGGGAATGATGCATGCTAGCAATTTTCATAATCATGATGAAGCTGAAGTAGTAGCCGTTTGTGATATGGATTCCGATTTGCGGGCAAAGGCCGAAGCTGAATTCCAGGTTGCAGGGTATGAGAACATTGAAGACTTACTGGCAAACTGTGATGCAGATTTAATATTGCTTATTGTCAACGAAACTCGCCGGATCCCACCTTTGCATCAACTCCTAGCCGCAGGGCAAAATGTCTTTACCGAAAAACCTCTCTGTGGATTGGAAGGGCAATATCGTTTGCGCGAAGCAGATGCAGCAATTGCTGCACCTGCAATTTTGGAGTGGCGCAACTCAGGCTTGAAGTTTGGTATTGATTTTAACTATCGGTTTATGCATCATTTTCAGAAGTTGCATAATGATGTAGTCGAAGGTCGGTTAGGTCAGATCCAAATGGTAAGAGCGAGAGCTCATTTCGCCTGTTGGTCTCATGTCATTGATCAGATCCTTTGGAGCATGGGAAGACCTGAATGGGTTAGCGTAGTCGGGGATCCTAATCAAGGGCGTCACGTGGTCCAAGGCTTGGAAGGTGGATGGCAACGCATGATCCACATGGAATGGGCTAGTGGAACCGTCGGCACACTGGCTGGCACCACCACATGGGGTATGGAGTATCCACTCGGAGTAATGGTTGTTGGAGACAGTTGTTATGCTGAGGCATGGGGGTTGGAAGGTCAGTACCGTCGTTGCAAAGCCAATAACTCTGAAGTTGAAGAAACATGGGGGGCTGAAGAAGGAAAACCAGAGATGCCAAAGTCTTTTGTACGCATGGCAGATGGTGTTATACAGTCGATGCTCAAGAGCCAACCATTTCCTGCCGATGGGGAAGCTGCTTGGAACGAGTTAGTGTTCGAAGCAGCGGTACATCGTTCGGCCAGCAATAACGGTGAACGCGTATGGTTGAGTGAAGTAGAAACCGAAGCGATATCGAATGCCTAAATGCGGAATCTTAGTAGGCAAGTGTAAATATCGGTAGATAATTTTACTACTCGAAAAAGCCACGTGACTTCACTTGGTTTTTAAAAAGGAAATTTACAAAAATATAAGGGGGAAATATCATGTTTTTTGAATTTAGGAAATGTTTTGGAATACTCCTACTGTCAATCTCAGTGCCGTTAATTGTAGAACAAGCAGAAGGTAGATTGAGCTTGGATGATAATATTGGTGTCTGGCTTTTAGATGAAGGTTCAGGTGACGATGCCAAAGACTCTGGCCCCAATAAGTATGACGGCACGCTTACAGGAGGCAAATGGATCGAGGGGAAGTTCGGTAAAGCAATTGAATTTAAAAAAGGAGATACCGTTACTATTCCTCTTGGTAAAGGCTCAATGAGAAACACAGCTAGTGTTATTATGTGGCTTCTGTTTACTGATGTAAATGCGCAGCAAAATTACTTTTCTGTTTGGGATCAAAGTAACAATCGACTTGTGCCTTACAAGGACGGTGGGAACATGTTACGTTGCTGGAGTAACACCTGGAATGTTCCCAGTGGAGTAACAGTCAAAGAGGACAAATGGTACCATGTTGCCAATGTCCTCGATGGCAAAAACACGAAGATTTACATCAATGGGAAAGAGGAAGTATCACAAGATGTGAGTAAGTTTGAACTTGCGGATCAAACCCAAACTGCTTAGCTAGCGACAGACAAAGGCGGTTGGGTTTCGGCTTGCTCGATCGATGAAGCTATCTTTTTTAGCCGTGCGGTTACAAAAGACGAAGTTAATGAACTTTTTACAAAAGGGTTTGAGGGAGCTCTAGGTGTAGATAGGGCGGGTAAACTACCAACCGTTTGGGCTGATCTCAAAAAGAAATGATATTCTAAATAACAGGCTTTGACGCAGGACAAGTAGACGCTATGAACAGGAATTGATGAACAACCAGTTTCTGTTCATAGTGTTCTCTCCTAAAAAATCGATAGCTGGTTAATTCTCTCGCTTTATACTACCCCAAATTGTTGCTAACTTTCCATGATGATCAACCGGACTAGTAGCGGCAATTCCGGGACCATTGATTTCAACATAATCGTATGAAACTGTGGAATCTCTACCACCCAGACCGGGACGACCATCCTTGTAGGTCTCGTCTTTAGTTTCCACCATCAGTTTGCCATCTATGTAGGTTTTGATGGTCTCACCTTTTACTTCGAAGATTATGGTGTAAGCGTCACCCCCTTTAGTATCCTTGGACTCTGGGCGTTTGGGCCGAGCGCCACCGGTAATTTCCTTGCCAGCTCCTCCTTTAAACATAAAGACCGAATTGGTGTGAGAATTATAGCTGACTTCCATAAAGTAGAAATCGGCTGCTGGCTTCTGAACCCGTGTAAAGAGGTGAAAGTAAGGGCCAGCGAGTTTTCTCGCGTGTACTTCCATCTTGTAATCAGTCCATTTGGGATCACCGAAATAAATGCCGGTATCCCCACCAGCGCATTTTAGCTCCAGTTTACCATTGGCAACCTTGGCTGTAGCGTTGGGACCCAGTTCCCAATCTGCAATATCCTTCTTAGAATCAAACTCTATTCTCAATGCAAATGTTAAGCATGGACTTAGCAGCAAAAACAGCAGCGTCAAGCAAAAAAACTTCCATTTGTTCTGCATCACAACATTCTCCTTGTAAGCTAATTCATGAAAACGAAAACATCTAAAGTGAAAGCTGGATTTGACACACTTTTTCAGTACAATATACTTTCAGTTAAACATTATCAGATTCAGTCTACTAACTATTATCAATAGAGTCAATCAATTTATCTCATTTTCACAAGCAACAGATACAATGGTTGACTAGTGGAAGTGTGTGTAGTATTTAAAGAGTTAAAAAAACACTTGGTGGTTGATTTTGGTCATGTCTATATTTCGGCCGAAGGGTGCCTAATCAACAATAGCAGCACACTAGAAACTTGGCAGCCATGTTGAAGAATTAACTCGGGTTTTTTCTATAGCTTTCTAGTTCGTGCTTGACTCGCATTTTGGTTTGGTTTAAGGTTAAAGGCAGTGGCTAGTCTAGTGGGAACTAGCGGTTGCCTAATTGTAAGTCAAGAGCTTGAAGTAACACTGAACAGATACAGGATTTACCACTTATCACTCAGGCATTGGTTACCATTTAGAGCATATACCTTAATCTGAATCTTCCTAACAAACACGGCTTCAACTGGACTAAGACAATTAATCAAAGGAGATGTTGTTATGCCTATTGTTGATACACACGCCCACATTTATTCTGAGGATGTGAAGCAATATCCGCAAATTTCTGATCCTTATTTGCCTGCTCCGGGATATGGTGACATCCAAGATTTGAAGGAGGAAGTTAAACAGAATAATGTTGATCGTGTTGTTGTCGTTCAAACTTTCACTGTCTATCAACACGATAACCGATTGACCATGGATACGGTTCGTGAAAACAGTAGCTGGGTTACGGGTGTTCTGAATCTCGACCCTTTCAACCCGAAATCTATTGATTTAATGAAGGAAGCTCGACAAATCGGAGTTCGCGGCAATCGTGTTTCTGTTGCTTGGCCGACGGATGATTCAATACTTCCAGAACATCATCGACTTTGGGAAGCAGCCCAGGAACTCGATTTGGTCATTTGTGCTTTACTGGACCCGCCAAATTGCCGATCACTTTCCAAGCTGATGGAAATTTTTCCTGAGGTACCAGTGGTATTAGATCACTGCGCCAATCTGAATGCGTCTGATTTTCCCAATTCAGAGAACTTGAAGGTCGTATTAGATCTGGCACAATTTAAGAATCTTTATGCGAAACTCTCGTTTGTTGTTACGGGGTCTGAGGAAGAATTTCCTTGTTGCGACATGTTTGATATGACACGCCAGATTATTGATACTTATACGCCTGAAAGATGTATATGGGGAAGTGATTTTCCCACGTCTTTATGGATACCGAAAGTAACTTACCAACAACACTTAGATATATTTGATCAACAAATGGGGCTATCAAAAGCTGAGAGATCCGCAATATTGGGAGAGACCGCTCTAAAACTTTGGTTCGAGAGTTGAACCCGAATGAATTCCAATTCCTAATTATAGTATCATCAACGAGAGTTGGGTTAACATTCGAAGAGACAATTTGGAAAATTGAATCTTCATAGTCGAAAAAGATTATATAACTATTTTAAAAAGGAACTGAATTTATGCCAGTACTTGATGATTTTCAACTCGATGGAAAGATTGCCTTGGTTACCGGATGCAGACGAGGGATTGGTAAGGCAATGGCTGTTGGGCTAGCAGAAGCTGGAGCAGACATCGTTGGAGTTAGTCGGGAGATGGAATCACATGCAAGCCAAATTGAGCAGGAAGTCAAAGCCGTAAACCGGAATTTCCACGGATATAGCTGTGATTTTTCCCACCGTGAGTCACTATATTCATTTATTAAACAAGTAAAAACTGATTTTCCAGTCATCGACATATTAGTGAATAATGTAGGAACAACTTTGCGAAAACCGGCAGCTGAGCATCCAGATGATTATTGGGACAAGATCATTGAAGTTAACCAAAATGCTCAGTTTATTCTGACTCGAGAGATTGGCAAGCGGATGATTGATAGAGGGACAGGGAAAATCATCTTTACAGCTTCACTCCTCACTTTTCAAGGTGGTATCAATGTGCCTAGCTATGCGGCTAGTAAAGGCGCAATAGGCCAACTTACCATGGCTTTTGCCAATGAATGGGCTAGTAAAGGCGTAAACGTTAATGCTATTGCACCAGGATATATTGAGACAGACATGAATGAAGCTTTGATTAATGACCCAGTACGGAGCAAACAAATTTTGGAGCGGATACCAGCTGGGAATTGGGGAAAGCCTGACGACTTTAAAGGAATAGCCGTCTATTTGGCATCCAAAGCTTCCGACTATGTTCATGGGAGTATAGTCCTTGTGGATGGTGGATGGATGGGACGGTAGCAAGCAATTTATGTCTGAGTATTGAACTCATCTGAATCATAGAAATGTAACATGATAATTAAAAAGATAACGCCGTTTTTAGTCGATAGTTTTCTTCTCGTCCGGGTTTACACCGACCAAGGTATTGTGGGCAATGGTGAAGCCGGGTTGTGGGCACATCAGAAAACTGTCTATCATGCCATACAAGAGTTAAGCCAGTATTATATTGGTAAAGACCCTACTCGAATAGAACATCATTATCAAGCAGTTTCTAGGAACACACATTTCATGGGGTCGGTTTTAAACGCTGCCATGAGTGCCATCGATGTTGCTCTATGGGATATCTTGGGTCAGTCAGTCGGTTTGCCAGTCTATCAATTACTTGGGGGTAAATGCCGAGATAAGATAAAAGTTTTCAATAATGTTACTGGAGACACGCTTTCTGACCGGGTAACAAGTGCCATCTGGAATGTCGAAAACGGATTCAATTCACTCCGAACAACGCCTTTTTTCCCTGGTTGGCAAAACCAGACTTCAACCCAGGTTATTACCACGGCGGTAGAAATCATCAGTACCATTCGAGAAGCGATTGGATATAATATTGATCTCGGACTTGAGATTCATCGGAACCTTGCTCCGGACGCAGCCATCGTTCTGGCTAACGAGCTAGCTGCCTTCAGAATCTTATATTACGAAGATCCGCTGGCTCCGCAAAGTGTTGAGGCGTTGGACTATGTTGCACGACATATCCACATTCCTATAGCAACGGGCGAGCGTTTTTATAACGTGCAACAGTTCAAAGACCTCATCGACCGGAAAACGGTTAGTTTAATTCGACCCGATGTTTCGCTAGCCGGTGGTATTACCCAATGTAAGAAAATCGCTGCATTAGCGGAAGCATCCTTTGTCGGGATTTTCCCACATTTAATGGGAAGTCCAGTGAACATTGCAGCTTTTGTCCAGCTTGATGCTTCTATTCCTAACTACGTGTTGATGGAAAGTAACATGGGGGCAGATACTTTTAACGAGATTGTTGTTCAACCGATTGAGCGTGATGCAGGTTACTTGGTGGTGCCTGATAGACCGGGTATTGGTGTGGAAATCAATGAATCGAAGCTACAGAATTTCCCTTATAAACCGAGGCAAATCAGCGGCAATTTTGGTGTAGACAATGCGGTGATTCACTAGGCCAATTTAGCAAAAAAACATGCAATAAATAGTAACCAAACGAGCAAATGTGTCCAAGACTAATGAAAACAAAGGCATAAAGTATCTTGGGTGCCTATTCATTACCCGCAGCACGCCACATCTTATTCAGGATCAAGTAGCAGAGCAACCTCCTCACGATGATCCGCAGGCCAGCTATTCTCAATAACAATAATCAGTCCATCATAACCTTGTTTTCGGAATCGTTTAAATACGTTTTGCCAATCCTGAACACCATCTTCATTTGGAAGGGCTGGGACCCATTCCTCGCTATTTCCTGCCACGCAAATACGACGACGAGATTGAATCAGTATATTCTTGGTGAATTTAAAGAATTCTGGAATACAGTTTAGATAATCTTCTCTACTTATCGCCAGGTGCATACAATCATAAAGCAACCCAAAATTGTGATGGTTGACAGTATTGAGGAAGTTTCGGGTTCCACTAACCGTCTCAAGTTGGCTGCCAACATGATTGCTTCTGGCTAGTGCCACACCGCACGATTCCGCTTTTATGGCTGCCTCTTTGCACCACTTGGGATCACTGCCAATCTTCATTAATCCGCACTCCAGATCGTTGCAGAGATCAAGGTAAAAGTATTTTTACCTGTACTTAAAACGATTAGATAAAATGGAATTTTCAGTAAAGTATTCTACCAATTCTTTTGAATAGCATATTCAAAAAATACATAACGAAACGTATCTTCTATAAGTGAGGAATAGAATTTAAAAAAACAGTAATGGCTAAACTATTGATTGACCTTGATGTCAGCCCAGGTTATAGCTAGTTTTTCCTTTGAGTCGACTGCAAACGGGTTTGATGGTCCTTTGGCCATATGGACAATCTCTTTTGCTGTTACTGCACGATGAAATAGCAAAAATTCATCCATCACCCCCTTGAAAGCCCAATTTGGGCCCGTCGCAGCATCGAAGGCTCCAGCTTCTGAACCGATACCAATGAAACCATAACGAGTAATCGCTTTTCCCATGACCTTATGTGTTGCTTTTACCTCAGCATCAAGTTTCCCATCAATATAGATTCGCTTATGCTTTCCATCAAACTGAGCCACAACATGATGCCATTTATCATCGGTGATTTTCGTCTTCCCATGCCAATCGTGAATTCCACAACAAGTGTCGAAAGCAACAAAATCGTTATTTCCCAGTACGTCGTCACCCACACCAAAGCGGAAAAACTCGCTTCGATCCCAAGAAGCAATCATACCTCGACTCGGGGATTTGCCCCATGCAATCAACGTGATGGCTTCAATGTTGGCCTTTGCATAATGATGGTTCCTTACAGAAATATAGTCTGGAGCTGACCCACTGAACTCCATACCTTCCTTGACTTTTCCTTTAACAGTTTTTTGTGTACCTTTGATAAGACCATTGTTTTTGTTTCCGGAGAGATCTGTGATATCTTTTCTTTTAATCGAATCTTTGTCAAAACTGTAATGGAGAATAAGCTCTTTCGGACTGACTTTGGCTTCGATATCTTCCATAAAAAGGAGAGAGGGTCCAAAAAAAGCGTTCATCAAATTCATTACTAAACAGTAGAATACAATTTTTTTCATTTCTTATTTTCCTTTTTTCAAAGTTGGCGAGGTTAGGAATTGGTGTGATCTTTATTCCAATAGCAAACACAGTTAAGATAAGGACAAGAATGAAACTATCGCGATTTTATCTGTTTTTTTACCCTGTTGAGGTGTCTTAGTGAATAATACATGCTTATAAAAATCATAGCAAGTGCCTATGATAAATAGACTTTCTCAATCTCAACACTTTTTCGCTTACGTTTCAAATAGAATACTAAATCGAAAAGCTTGGAGCGATGGATCCTGAATGATGGTTACCAAACATGAAACCTGAAAAATCGCTACTCAAACAAGTATTACGGAATCTATTGATCATTACTCAGTTGTAGGAAGACACCATGTGGTTTGTACTGTGTCTGTTTGACTTTCATCATGATGTGCTCCCATCATTTTGATCAAATAAATAATCATTCCGGCAGATCAATTTTGAATGGGTCTATGATTCCATCTAAGGCATGTCGCTGCCCACTATCCCGATCTTCCAATTGGTAAAGAGCAAGCGGAATCTGGTCTTTGTGCTCCTCGAGGGGAAACCAATTAGCTGAATCAGCATGATGGAACTGTTTGGCGTACATCCAGCGCAGAAAAACCGTCATCCGTGGATAGTCTGGGTGCGTCCACCTTCGCCCTGCGTGACGGGTATTTGGCAGGAAAATGATAATATCGCCAGCATTGACCGATACGTTACGTACGGTTGGGGGGCCGTCATCCATGGTAACGTGTTCTGGACACTCGAAGTTGGACTTATGACTGCCTGGCAGACAGGCAAAGCCGTTACCCACAGGTACATCCACCAGCGAAACCGAGAGGTTGAAGAAACTAGCAAATATCTGGTCGTTAGCTACTTGATACTGATGATAAGGGCTGCGAAACCAACCCTTATGTCCACCGTGTAAATGTAGACCGTCTGCCTCCGAATAACAGATATTAGCGACTACATCGAAGACACGTGGCTTGTTCAATGTTAGGGCCGTAGTGACCCGCAGAATTTCAGGATTCAAAATCAGTCGCTGAAAGACTGGATGTCCATAATGCATATTGTAGACCCACCAAGGTTTTCCGGGTTGGCTATTTATTCGCATTGGTGGCTCAAATTGTGATTCTTCCCATTGGTACCACTCTAAAAGCTGAGTTTTCATCTGCTCCAACTCAGAGGAAGGCACAACATCACGGACAACCATAAACCCGTTTAAATCCAAGTACCATTTTTCTTCTTGTGTCAACACAAGTCCTCTCCTCTTTTCATCTTGTCTAGAATACGTCGGGCAAATTCTTTTTCACCACGCTGAATCGATTCCAATTCAAACTGGTCTGCGGAAATACGGTTGGCGTGATCCTTAATAGGCAAACTATAGTTCTCATTAAAGTAGAAACTAAATTGGTAACGATTGAAAATGACCATACGATCGTAGTCCATCTTCCAAAACTCGGTCCCGTGCATCAGACGGGGAGAAAAAATCAGGCAATCCCCCGCTTGTAACTCGAATGTTTCGGTTGGCGCCCATGGATGGCTGTCAATGTCCAAATCAGCTGGAAAACTAATCTCGGACTTATGCGTCCCAGGAATACAGGTAAAGCCGTTTTCTTTGGGAACGTCCACTAGCGTAATAGCGCTATTAACGAAGTTGCTATAAATTTGCCCATTACCCGCTTGATAATCATTGTGCGGGTTACGAAAACCATCGGGAAAATCGAAGCCACTGGTATCTCGATGCAATTTCTTCTTCTTACCCACCAAACTGGGATCCTTCTTCTCTTGTACCAAAGCACAATTGAAAAGCCGAGGCCGGTTCCACATCAATCCCATAACCACCCGTAAGACCTTTTCGTTCAAACTGGTACGTTCAAAGATACGGTCTCCATATGGTAGCGGATTAATGACCCCACCGTATTCTTTCACCGTTACCCGAAGGGGCGGTGCAGCTTGAGCTGGGTGTTCCAGCCAATTGAAACCCAAACTCAGCATCTGCAGGACTTCATCAGGTGTAATTACTTGTCGAAGAATAAGATAACCGTGTAAATCAAAATACCATTTCTCTTCTTCTGTGAGCGTGGAAGGAAGGTTAATTGCACTGTCGTCACCACGGATCAACATAATATTTTCTCCTTGATAAATTTGACACAGCGTTCCCGATTTCAGCCTCAATCCAGTTCATTGTCCTTCCCTGTACTCCAATTCCGGCCACATAGATTTCATCCGCCACAAGTCAAGAGAAACCTCCTTCAATAAATTTCTCGACTGTGTTCTGATAATCGATACGCCGAAACTAGAGATCTTCTATCTGAAATTAACTTGTTTTAAGGAAAAAAACCACATTGTCATCTACAAAATCGGCGGTTGTCCGCCAATGAGTTGCTAACCAGCTAAAGGTCGATTTGGTATAGAAACAGATATGGGTCAGATCATTTTTGTAGCGCCAATCGGCGAAAGGTTTACTTTCCTCAATGAAACTGGTCATGACACCTAGGAGACCTCCGGGTTTCAGACAACCCCATAATCGGTCCAGATCTTCTTTTGGATCCCGTAGGTGTTCAATAGTTTCGGTGGTAGTGATAAAATCATACTCCCATTCAAAAACCATCGGGTTATCCGCATAAAACAGGTCGTAAATAGCCATGGAGTGTCCTTCCTCTTGGAACATAACGGATAGAGTTGGTCCCGGGCCTGAGCCAAAATCCAAACCAAAACTTGCTGGTTTCAATCTCCCTTTCAGAGGCTGGAAAATGCGATTTAAGAATCGGCGGTAGCGCGGATCATCAGGTGAATTTTGGTGTTGATCATATCGCTCCTTTTCAGATTCTGCGGATAGAAAATGCTTGGGCGGAACAAAAACCAACAAACAGGTCTGACAACGCAAAAAGTTACGATCGGAATTTTGAAAAAAATCACTAGTATAAACACCATTACATAGCGGACATATTTGATGCTGACTGGTGGAAATCAATAACCATCCTCGTTCTTTGATTCTATAAACTTTACTTACTTACCCATGGTGAATATATCATATCATGCAAGCCATATTGGTTTCTCAAATTTTTGTGTTTCTTAAGATGAACATAATAATGTTAATTTATCTTACTAAACCATTTGTATTTTCTTTCCAAGTTCAAGATTATCAAAAATCCCCTTACTATCTGTTTATTTACCTTTAATTTTTATCATGCTAGAATATTTCGTCTTATTGACTACGCGGTGAGCAGAGATCAAGCACAAAATCCAAGTAACTCGTCAGTGACTTAGCTCAAGCAGACAGGCGTACCCGCGAAAGAAAATATAATATCTTAAAGAAATAATAGAACCATTGTAAAAGGAGAAGTGAGTTATGAAATTAGGATTGATGTCAGGTGAAACTATACCTACTGGAGAGTTGCGGTCATCTGGTTTCGATGCAGTCCAGATGTTTTTTAGCGGAGGAGATTCAGATCCATCACCTGAAGACGTTGACAAAATCTTGGAAGCGGATGATGTGGCCTTGGCAGCTATGACCCTGCATGTGGGTTTGGTAAATGAACAAGGGACCATTCAAACAGATGTTGAGCGATTGGTTGAATGTGTTGAGAGGACCGCTGATTTGGAAAGCCGATTTGGTGACAATGAATGTCCACTGCTGATCTGGCATCCGTCGGAATATCCTTCGGTAGCAGGCGTTGATGACAATGTAGTATTTCAGGGACTGTGTCAAGCTTTATCATCCGCTTGTACCGTCGCAGAAGATAAAGGGGTGCATATCGCGGTCGAAATTACTCGTGCTGGTAGTATTGGAAGTGCCGAGTCCTTTCTGCGAGTTAAAGATCAAGTTGGGTCCTCAGCATTACGAGTGTGTATGGATGCGGCTAACTTTGTTCCTGACCGAACGCCGTTGGAACGCGCAGTGCGTATGTTGGGACCGGAGATCGCTATTGCTCATGCTAAGGACTCACGGTTTTCTGAAACAGGTTTAGTAGCTGATTATGGACCGGTTGGCTCGGGATGTTTGGATTATCCAACCTATTTACGATGTTTACAAAAGTATACCAATGTCCCCTACCTTGTCTTTGAATATTATCTTTCTCGAGATGATCTACTTAAAGCTAGGGATATCGTCAAAGATTGTCTCCCTTAAATAAAAAAGCAGAATTAACTACCAAAACCATAGCATTCAGTGAAAACAGCAGGGAATTCCACCGTATGTAAATTACCTATCGGCTCGATGGTATTATGGGATCAAAACGTGGCCCTTTTAACCAAGAAATACTCTGATGCAACTTATTATTGGACTGAGGTCGGTGCGACTGAACCGAATTTAAGTTGCAAATCGAATGCGTCAATCCGTCTCATTTCGTCAAACTGACTGGAGCTAGGGACTCAACTTACCTTGAACAATGTAGCGGCATAGATGTTGGGCACGAACAGACATTTGACTGTAATTTTCATGTGGAAGACATTTTGACAGATGTTGCCGAAACCACGGAGCATAATACTGTGTATTAGTCATCGGTCGCGGGTGATCAGAGTTGTTAGCTGTTCCACCATGCCAGCAACGAACATCACGAACAAGAGCCGTTCCGGCTGGCGCGCAAATGATGCAGTTCTTCATCCATGGTGGTTCTTCTTCCAGCGTAGGAATTGGGGCGTTTGACCTCTGGGTGCAAGGAATCTGCCGGATGGCTCCATTCTCCTTGGTAAAATCAACCATCAGAAAATTAACACAGAGTGTTGGGGGCGGCAGGTCACGTAATGTCATCTGGTTAACCCATGGATCTGTAAACCCCATCTCATTACCATCAGAATGTAAAGGTTGAATTTCGGCATTAGGTAGAGAAAAGTCCCCACCTGCAGCAGAACAAATGAAATCGCCGCTATCCCAAATCGCTTCAGCAATAGACCAAATGGGCGGTAGATCTACCAATTCAGACCATTCAACATGATGAATCTGGTTACCGAAAGAGTAGCGATGATGACCTCTATTACCCTTCCTCTCTAGATCATCATCGATGATTTCTTGAATCACACGGGTTGCAGCGTTTTGAATTCGTTTGAGTTTCTCACCCTTAAGGATATCCTTGACAGCGACGAAACCATCACGGAGCAGAATCTTCTTAGCCCGTTCAGTTTCGTGTGCCTCCAGTATTTCAATTTCCAACATTGAACATAGTTTCTTAGTAAGAAAATGGCGTTGCTACAACAAAGACAATATTTCTAGAATATCTAGCGTACAATATTTGAAAGAAATGATTGTGAACGCTTGAGGCCATCTGCTTGAGCTTCCCAGTTTTCCCAGTAACGGTAATCTTCCAACTCCACACTGACAATACCATCGAATCCTTCATCCTCTAAACGTTGGATTATGTTTAACCAGTCAATCACACCGTCTCCAGGGATGCAGTATCGCCACCAGTCTTCACCAAAACCGCGTGGATTGTGGAATGTAGGCCCTAAATTCCCATGCAGGTAGAGCGCTTCCTGGTCAAAAACAGTGCCCTTAGCATGAACATGCAATACCTTATCAGCAAATTCATTTAAGGCTCTCAAATAGTCAATACCAATTCGAACCAAGTGGGATGGATCGTAATTTAAACCTAATCCATCTGGACACTCGGTGAACATCGCCCTCCACATTTCCGGTGTGCAACCAAGAGCAGGATAAGCAGGGCCTCCACCAGGCCAACCTTCAACTGCTATTCCTACACCTTTAGAAGCTGCAAACTCAGCAATAGGGGGAACAGTTTCTTTCCAAATTTCATAGTTTTTCGCTCTGCCTAAGCTAGCATCTGCCGGAACAAACACACAGAACATGATTGAAACGCCATGCTCCGCGGCAACTGAGATTGCTTCTTTGGCCACTGTAGCACCCGCTTCCTGCTTGGTGCTATCAACACTAAGTAGATCTCTGACACCGGGTAGGTCTGCCGATCCAATCGTTAGACCTGCATCCCCGACTGTCTCAGCTAGTTCGGCCGTAATAGCCCCGACGTCGACAGCCTCAAATCCATTCTCTTTACACCAGCCACAAAAGTCCGCCCACGACATTTCTCCTGCCGCTCCGGGAATTCGCAAACCAATCTTCATTCTTTCAATTTCCTTTATTGTAATTTAACTTGTTGAATTACGACATAACTTTAATCATTCAGTTCTTCCTGGATGGACTAAGGAAAAAACGTTATTCTAGTCATAAAACACCTTCTAGTTGTCAGTAGAAGGTACCGGCATCAATTTCGAAGTTGATATACTTGGCAACCTCTGAAAAAGCCGATCGTCCCATTGTATCAAGATTTCAAGCTAACGTAAAGTAGGTTAATACTAATTGAGAGGAAACATAACCAACATATTTCATAAACTGATTGATCATCATAGTCTAGATCCCTACTTAAACTATGTCATGATGATGAATCAAGTCGAAATTTTTTGACTGTTTGCTGATATCTTTTTTCCATTTCAGGTTGCTGATATTGTAGATATTCTTGTTCTGACAAGCGTGCAGCTTTTTGGGAAATAGGAGTGGGAATCTCGATAGTAGTTGTTGTAATTTTATCGTTCCCCCATTTATACGCAACAATTTCACCTTTACTAATAATCAGGTTCATACCAACATTGGCTTCAACAATCGGTACACCATTTTCGCGTGCACGGGCCAGCACAGTTTGATTTTGTGCTTTGTTTTTGGATCCATAAGATGGAATCAGAATCAGACATGCGCCGTCCAATACTAGCGTGCGTGCAATCAGTGGATTCCAGCGGTCGTTGCATATAACGACACCTACCCTTCCAACAGGCGTATCGAAGGCTCTTAAACGTTCACCCACACAGTTGAAAGGCCACGATGAATGGGTTCCTTCCGCTAACTGTGTCTTGTGATACTTACCACAAATCTGACCATCTGAACCAATGAAAACCGCACTGTTATAGATTTCTTTGTCGATACGCTCAGCGAAACCGAAGCAGAGACAAGTTTTAAGCTGTTTAGCCAGTTTTCGAAAACGCTGGATATACGTCCCATCAATAGATTCCGAAATTGCCAACATCTCTTCGGCCGTCCGAAGTTTCTGAACTACATCCATAACAACGTAACCTTCCAATGCACCTTCAGTTGTCAGTATTAATTGAGGATTATCTTTGGCAGCTTCCAGAAAGAGCGCCTCCATTTTGTCCGCGTTGGCAGATTTGTCCCATTTGATCGGTTTCAGGGAGATAGCTGAAACCTTGATGCTATTAAACACATGCACCTCCCTTTGATCTGCAATTCAAATAAAAATTGAACCTGAATTCGGCTAAAACCCACATTCCTTTAGGATAGCATGATCCAAAATCGATGCGACCTCTGCCCAAGCTTCTTGACTGTTCTCAGACTCAAAATCGGGATAAAAGCCGAAGTCAAAATAGACCTTGATTGCTGCAATTCGTCTGGATGAAGTAATAAGGAAACAACGTTCATGAGATTTTTTCAATCGTTGCATCGCCACACTCATCATTGGTTTAGAGAGTCCCTTCCTCTGAAAGTCAGGAGTAATTGCCACCCAATGAATCTGCCCCCATTCCTGCCCTCGCCAATCCTGCTGCCACCAGGCAGTAACAGTCCCAATCTCTTTGCCGTGATCTGTCAGAAAAAAACACCGATCCTCCATAGCTTTAAAATCCCGACCGAACTCTCGATTGAAAAGTTGATCGTCAATATCAAAAAACATTTCGGCAGCTCGCTGAATTCGTGTCCAGATGTTTCTTTCATCGGGACGGTAGGTACGAATACCGATCCCTGAGGGGAAAGAAAATTCTGGAATCTGGTCCATGTGTTGGCGGATCATTGTAAGACTGTAGTTTTCCATTAGTTTCTGTGTCTTGGGTGACACGACAAACGGGTTGGGCCCCCAAATGCTTATTCGTTATATCACCCACTCATAACTTTACTGCACAATTTAAAGAGAGTTTCCTAGTAGCTTTGTCCAAATTGAGGAATGCAGCTCTACTGGTTCATAACTTCAGCCAGTAAAACACGCTGACCGCGTTCAGCTGAGAGGGCCATAGCTTCAGTTACCACTACTGCCAAAAGTCCTTCTCGTAAGGTTGTCCCACGTTGTTCTTTTTCCTCACCATTAATCAAATTAGCGAAGTGTGAATGCATCTCAGCGATCGGATTGTACGAAGTCTCATCCAAATCAATGGTTTGCGTCTCAAGACCAATTGGTTGTCTATCGTTAAGATCGAATCCTTGGTGCTTAGCTACCTGTAGCGTTTTTCTATTTGAACTATTAATGGTTCCATACTTGCCGATAATTTGGATGACATTTGGTACCTGTACGCTTCCCATGCTAGTAATAATTGTTGAGGTACGGGCACCATTGTCGTAATCAATCATCAGGTTAGCATAACCGATAGTTTGGTCTTTGGTAAAAGTTCCACGTCGTAAGGTAGAATAAACACCGCTGGGTATATCATCCATTATCCAGAGTGCTTGGTGAATAGTATGTGTAGCTGTATCAATAATGCCTCCATAGTGTTCTGGAACAAAATAGGGAGGTCGCAGCAAACCACGCTGAACGGTCATCAATGTTTGCAGCGGTTCAATTTTAGAAGCTTCTTGTTTTAACCGTTGTGTAAAGGCTGTAAATCGCTGTTGGTAACCAACCAATCCAATCACACCGGATTCTTCTACCGCTTTGATCAGATCTTTCCCGGTGGAAACAAAATCTACCAACGGTTTTTCAATCAGGATATGCTTCTTGGCACGGGCAGCATCGATAGCAATAGGACCGTGTTGCTTAGTTCCAGTAGCGATGATAACTGACTCAATATCATTACGAATCAAGAGTTGATGATAATCAGTCACGTGCTCAACACCAAACTTTTCGCCTACCAATTTTGCTCGCCTTTCATCAATATCACAAACTGCAATAAGTTCCAAGTCATCTGAGGCTAAGGCAACTTTTGCATGTCCTTGGGGGCCACGTCCGCCACATCCAATCAAAGCAGTTGCGATTTTTGGCACTTCGTTTTATGTCCTCTCCTCATTTGATTGCGGCCTATTGCTGATAGGCTAGCTCACTACGCCATATTTTGTTGCAGAAGGAATAGGGGTGTCAAGAGAAAACCGTCCTGACTTGAATCTAAAGACTTTCCAGATAGTTGTTTAAATCGAATTAAATTTTCTAGTGAAACTACATACCAAGCGACGTTGACTTTTATTTTAGGTTATCGTACTATTAAACATAAGGTAAGGGATGGTAATCAGATGTATGATCTCATAGCATTTTGTAAGTGGTGTCAGGATCTGCCACTACCAGAACTGGCAAAGAATATCAAGGATCTGGGGTTCGATGGGGTAGATTTCCCTTGTCGTCCCAATGCGCCAATCACTCATCGAACAGGGATCAACAAGTTACCAGAGGTAAGGCGGGTTTTTGAAGATCATGGGTTAAAGCTAACGCGTCTAGTCACTGGACTCCGTGAATCGAATGATGAAACCGAACGGCTATTGGAGACAATCACCTCTGTTGGTGTTAAAAAGATCCGTATTGGTGGTTATCATATTTCAGCAGGAACAAATCCCCGTCAATTATTGGATACAGCACGTCAGAATCTAGTTAACTTTCAAATTTTACTGGAAAAGCATGGGATCAAAGGGGCTATTCAGAACCATAGTGGCAATACGCTGGATGTTAACATTAGTTCCTGTTTATTAATGTTGCAAGATTGTGACCCTCAATGGGTTGGTGTTCAGTATGATCCTGGGCATCTGACAATTTCGGGCGAATCGGTCTCACTAGCTATCGGTTTGTTGGGTGATTATCTGCACAGTGTTAATTTTAAAAGTCCGAGACAGGAATATTTTTCGCATCCAAAAACTGGTCGACTAATTTTCAAGCCGATCTGGGTACCGTTGCGGGATGGCATGCTTGATCTTCCAATGGTGCTGCCCGCTTTGAAGGCGGTGGGATACACCGATCCAATCAGTATTCATGCTGAGTACCGTTCCTTCTTCCATTTGGTTGAACACCACCTAAAGCCGACCAACACCCTAGTAGCTGAAGATGTCATATACGTACGCCAACTTATGCAAGAATTAGATATTTAAACCTAAGAAAGGGAAAAAATGGATCTAAGCCAAAGAGCCCCACGCAGCCCATATCATGTTGGTATCTTAGGCATGATGAACGCCGGAAGGATGGTCGATAAAGCCCGTGCCCATCTCAGCAACACTTTAGGGGAATACAAGGCTGGTCAAGGATCTGGTCGTGACCAGCGAACACTAGCATCACTGGGTTTAAGTGAAGACACATTTCTGGAAATCGTTGAGAAGGCTCAGGATGACCAATCCATTGAAACCAGTATACGGGCAGTTTCGAATATTAATCTTGATCAAATTAAGGCTTTCAATGCGGTAGAGCGTGACCGAGAACCACCGAACGAAACCTACCTCCGTGGGTTCGAAGAACGTAAACTAATTGTTGGACAACCAGAGATTATTACTATGCCGGATATGTTAGATGCTGAAGATATACACGACTTTGGCGTTCCTTTTGATCTGACCATCGGTCCCCCATTGAGTGCCCATTCCGGAGGTATCCTAGGCATTGTTTGCTTAGGACGTTTGGTTAGCAAGACCAAAGCTTTTTTGAACAACACACTGAGTGAATACAAATTCGGTGCTAACTCTGGTCTAGATATCAATACCATGAAGTTTCTTGATTTGACCGAGACTGAACTCGTGGATGGTGTTGATCATAGACCTGACTTTCCAGATCTATTAAAATGGTTACGATCAAAAATCAGCAAGAGCCATCATGAAATTACTGATTGGAATCGGGACCGCCGTGCGCGTGGTCCATGGAATGAAGAAATTCAGAAAATGTTCGATGATCGTGCAGCCGCAGTAGGACGTCCGGACCTGACGACTTTTCTTGATTTACTTGATTGTGAAGATGCGGATGATTATCCCCAATAGAGGTGAACGATGACAGGTATTGAATTACCAAAAACGATGCCAGCTGTGGTATGTCATGGTCCTTATGACTACCGATTGGAAGAAGTTCCTGTTCCTGAAGCTGGACCTGGTGAAGTGGTGATTCAGGTACAAGCCTGCGGTGTCTGTGCCAGCGACATGAAGTGTTATACTGGAGCGCCACTATTTTGGGGTGACGAACATAGGGTTCCCTACGTTGAAGGCCCCGTGATAGCAGGACATGAATTTACAGGAAAAGTGGCACAATTCGGTCAAGGTGTGACAGAAAAATATGGCTTGCAGATCAATGATACGGCTATTGCTGAACAGATCGTTCCTTGTTGGAATTGCCGTTATTGCCAGACCGGGAAATACTGGCTCTGCAAAATCCACAACATCTTCGGTTTCCAACAGGTGGTTAATGGAGGCATGGCCAAGTACATGAAGTTTCCTGCACGATCGATTATTCACAAGGTACCCGACGAGATCCCTCCATCACACGCGGCTGTCATTGAACCTCTATCCTGTTCGATTCACGCTGTTCAACGAGGAGAGATAGAGTTCGGTGATGTAGTAGTGATTGCTGGGGCTGGAACGTTGGGATTGGGTATGGTCGGTGCTGCCCGTTTGAAAAATCCTGGGAAATTGATCTCAATGGATTTAGTTGACGAGCGGTTGCAGATAGCTGAAAAACTAGGGGCTGACATTAGCCTCAATCCAAGTAAAATTGATGTGGTGGAGCAGGTTCTGGAAATGACCGATGGCTACGGTTGTGACGTCTACATCGAAGCTACCGGCCATCCAAGTGCTGTTGAACAGGGCCTACGCATGATTCGTAAAGCAGGAACTTTCGTTGAGTTTAGCGTCATGCGCGAACCGGTGACAGTCGACTGGACAATCATTGGTGATACCAAAGAACTTAATATTCATGGAGCACATCTTGGTCCGCATGCTTATCCACTAGCCATTGACTACATTCATCGTGGAATGATCGACGTGGGACAATTCGTTACTCATCAGTTATCATTGGAAAAATATGTTGAAGCCTTTGAAATGGTTCAGAAAGGCACCGATTCGATTAAGGTTCAACTAATACCATGAATCTATATATTTTTGAAGGAGATTAATATGCCAGCTAGATTGTCTATTTCATCATGGAGTTTACACCGAACGCTAGGTTCTGTCTTTCACAAATTGGATGGTTCAACCACGGAGAACGGTGACATTTCATTGTTGGAACTGCCAGCCAAAATCGCTGAGTGTGGGATTAAAACGCTGGAAATTTGTCACTTCCATTTCCCTCAGGTTGATGATGACTACATTGACAGCTTGCGCACTTCACTGGATGAAGCGGGTGTTGAACTATTCAGTATACTGATTGATGAAGGAGATATTACGCACCCAGACCCAGAACAACGACAGAAAGAGATGGAACAGATTCGATTCTGGATCGAGATAGCAAGTAAGTGTGGTGCTAGCCACGCACGGGTAATTGCTGGTTGCACCGATATTCAGACTGATGATGCCCCTCAGCATGAAGCGATTCAGTTGAGTGCTAAAAATTTAGCCTCTTTGGCACAGTTCGGTAAGAAATTGGGTGTCAAAGTTACTACCGAAAATTTTCGCCAGATTGGCAAACGAGCTGATCACCTATTAGCCATATTAGATTTATGTCAGGAAGACATCGGTCTCTGTGCTGATTTCGGTAACTTCAAAGGAGATGATAAATACACCGAACTAGCGGCTATTCTACCCAGAGCCACCTCGGTACATGCCAAAGCCGAGTGGCCGGTGGCTGGTGAAATGCTCCGCGACGAGTTCACACGGTGTATGGATTTGGCTACCGAAGCCAAGTTTGATGGTCCATATTCCTTAATATTTGATAGTGCTGGTAGTGAATGGGATAGTTTGGCCGAGATCCAAGAAGTTGTTACCTCCTACATATGAGTTGATTGGTTTTCCACTTCATTCAAAAGTATCATGATTGTGAATTGAGCATTACTCATCCTTTGAAGATTGAAGCTGGGAGTTGGGGAGAGGTGAGGAACATCATGTTTACACAGTTTAGTTCTCCCTAATAACACTTTGGTGATTACGGCTACAAATTAATAAAGGGTTGGAAGATGGCAGAGTTAAAAGTTGGTGTTATCGGTTGTGGAGGACATGCTCAGAGCCACTTCTCTATGATTAAGAATGAATCGCGGATGGAACTAGTGGCGGTAGCTGAGATGGACTCTGACCGCTTACAAAAGGCTCAGATCGACCATCAGCCTCAATTTGTTTTTACAGATTTCCAGCAGATGTTAGACCAAGTTGATTTGGATCTCGTTTATGTTGTTACTATGCCTGGGCACCTGTTACCGATCGTGTTGGAATGCTTAGGAAGGGATCTCCACACTTCTATTGAGAAATCGCCGGGAATGAATCCCAAAGAAGCACGACAAATGCTAGATGCTGCTCGGCAGAGCAAAGGCATAGCCATCGTTTCCCTTAACCGGCGTTACAAGCCGGAAGTTTTGGCTGTACGAAAATTGCTTCAAGAACGTGGAGGAGCGGTTCAAGTGTCGGCAGACTATCATAAACCACCGTCGGGATTGAGACGACCAGGGCTTCGGGAAGTCGCACCTCCTGAGATTATCTGTGACGCGATTCACCACGTTGACCTTCTCCGTTGGATGTCTGGAAGAACACCAACTGAAGCTGCTCAAGCTACCGAAGTTTATGCCCATTCTTGTCATGGTGAAAGAGAAGGAACTCCGCGCTATAATGCTATCATAACTTTTGATAATGGTTGCTGTGGCACTATGATGAGCCATTATGGCGTTGGATACCGAGTGCAGACGGCAGAGGTGCATGCCGAAAACATGTCGGCTTATCTAGATCTAACAGCCTTACCGGAGGTCACGCTCTATCTCGATGGTAAGAAGTGTGAAGCACCTTTAGATCTAGATGCTGTGGGTGGTGCTGGATTTAACGAGACACGTCATTTTGCCGACTGTATCCTCAACGATACAACCCCTTGGAGTTCTCTAGAAGATATTGTTTATACGATGGATCTTTGCCAAGCGATCGAGAGTGGTCATCAAGGACAGTTATGCTAAGTGAAGCAGCCAATTTTTAACAACTACCTCTATGGAAAAATCTTGTTTGTATCCATAATGGGAATTTAGGTTATAGCTAAGTCAGTTTGTCAATAGGAAATATCTTGAAATACTTAAAGATGAAACTAACAATCAGATTTATTTGCTTCTTGGGATTAGTCATCGCCTGCCAGTCAATAGCACAGGATTATTTTCCCCTCTCAGTTGGCAATACTTGGATTTTCCACAGTCGTGACGGAAGCCAGGAACGACTGATCAAAATCGTGTCTCAGGAAGAAGGTTTAGAGATCAATCGAAATGGGAGAAAACAGAACAGGAAGATACAGGCCAAACTGGATTCTGATACTGTGGTGGTCTACGATCAGGTGAATTCTAGGGCACATTTTCTGATTAGGACACCAAAAGGATTGAAGCAATCATACATGGTTCAGTACAAAAAACGGAAGAACGGCAAAATCAAATCTACGGTCTACACTTATGAGTTGGAACAGCTCTTTCTACCTCAGTTGGTGCGACCTGAAAAGAAATGGAACACCTCAGGACATCGGTTAGGTGGTAAGAAAGCCAAAGCGGAAACCTTAGATACACGTTTCAAAGTGGTTAGTACAGAAACTTTGAAAGTCAAATCGGGGCTTTTTCACCGGGTTATGCGCATCTCGGAAGAATCTGACCATTTAAGGAAAGCAGGCAAAAAGACCTTACTTAATTACATATGGCTGGCACCTAATATTGGACCTATTCGCTACAAGACTATTAACGAAGAGATTTTTGAATTGACTGAACATCGTTTAGCTTTGGGCGTGGAAACTAAGGACTATCATTTGCCTACCGTTTGGGGGCATCTGAAGTTCCAGTCTACCCGTCTTCGAAACTGATCATGTTTAATTTCGGGATAGTAACCACCCGCCGTCAGGTTAGTTCCCTTCATTTTTCTATCTAATTCGCTTGATTACAAAACTGCTTGACTGATACATCCAGATGTTAGATAATCCTTTGGTTTTCACAGGATTCACAGTTCATTGTTGAGCTCAAAAGTAAATATGGATTTGTATCGAACGTTGCTTTGATAGCCTGAAACCCTGTTCGTCGATTGGAGTCATATATGACAAATTTGAAGTTGGAAACCATTCAACCTTGGACCCCACATCCCTCAGCGGCACCCTTGACTGAGCGTGACGATGGTTGCTTTATCATTCGTGCTAATGGGACACGTACCTGTGTAGGTGGCTGGCAAATGACGTTTGCGGGTGCAAAAGCTGAAAGAGCATATCTGATAGAGGTCAAGGTCGAACAAAGTGAAATCGACAATCCACATGATACCCTTCGCTGTGCCGCCTATTGGGGGGAACTACCTCCTACCAGCGTCAAAACAGGAAACCCTGAAGTAACTGGCTGGGACTACTTGTTACCGGAGCAGATCGACACACAGATCCTGCGTTTTCAACGGTGCTTATCACCGGAGCAGGATGATGTTTCCTTGACCCTGCGTTTTACCCTGCGCTGGTCAACCAAGGGATCGTCCACCTGGTCTCTACCACAGATAGAGGAAGTTTCGACCGATGAGATATCTACCCACATGCGTCAATCGATCAAAATCGCTGTAGTGACGGGCAAAAAGAATCAGCGTCAAAGTTCATTCACAACCGTTGATGACAATATTTCTTTCTATGCTCCCTTATGTGAAGCAGCTAGCCAGAAAAACCCGTCACTGATCGTACTGCCAGAAATTGCCTTGCAGTGGGGAATTAAAGGAAGTCCAATCGACTTGGCTGTGCCGGTGACTGGACCGGAAACTGAAGTTTTTGCTGATATTGCACGACGATACCGATTACGGATTATGTTAGGTATGCTAGAACGAGATGAAGATGCCGTTTACAATAGTGCTGTCCTGATCAGCCCAAATGGCCAGATCGATGGTTTATACAGAAAAGTGCATTTAGCTGTTGGTGGGGAAATTGAAAGCGGGATTTCGCCTGGTGAAGGATTTCCGGTCTTTGAAACCGAGATAGGGAGGATTGGCTGTAATATTTGCATGGATAGTTCCGTTACCGAATCTTCGCGTATGGTGGGCTTGAATGGTGCTGATTTTCTGTTACTGCCGATAATGGGTGATCATCGTGCTTGGCAGCCGGGATTACGTATCTTCGATCCCGATCGGTTTCGAGGAATTATGCAGACCCGTGCTATGGATAACCAAGTTTGTATGGTCGTAGCGGTTAATCGAACGGAAGGGAGTTGCATCATTGATCGGTTGGGTAATGTGCTAGCTTGGAACCATGGTGAAAAAGAGTTTATTCTAGCTGAAATCAACGTCTCCGACGGATACCGACCGGCCAGCAAAGGATGTTTTCGCAGTATCAACTGGATGCAAAGACGCCCTCATCTCTATCAGGTCTTTGTGGATAATCATAACCTGGGATCTTTGTTAACAAAGCCGTACTAAACATGTTCATTAAAGAGTTTTGAGCTAATAAATGGTTGGAAGAATAAAGCCTTTACTTGAAAATATATTGGTTATAAAATGAGCTATTATTAGGAGTCCGAAAGAGTAAGTCACACATAATTGGGAGCAACCAAGAAACCTTTACATAACCAATTATGTATTTTTTTAGGTTGGTGATGGTT
>Ga0208406_1000085_pt1 | contig 37464 bp, 27 predicted proteins | sample ETNtaG_15_FD_185769 | JGI IMG/M metagenome (GOLD analysis project Ga0208406, IMG submission 185769) | Marine microbial and viral communities from oxygen minimum zone, Eastern Pacific Ocean - ETNP201302PF89A (SPAdes) (version 2) | ecosystem: Environmental > Aquatic > Marine > Oceanic ...
GCCAACTAGAGAGGACGTAAATGCAAAGCGCAAGCTAAGCCGAAGAAGCATTGTCATAATATATGTCCAAAGTGATAGAAGTTTCATAGCTAAACCTACTTTCTGATTGGCTGTCGTTTAGAGTAAATAGGAATATAACCATGGATTTCGATTTTTGCTTACCCTAGCACAAAACTAGGACTTGGCACAAGATAATCTTTACCTCTATCGAATCCTCACGATCCAGTATAGAGGATGCGGATCTGGCTAAGAACCAGATACTAGCACAATCAGCTACAGCGATGTTAGCGCAAGCTTCAGCTATATCGAGAATATCCTGTCGCTTTTGAGATAAGCCTAGTACTAAGAATCTAGCTGGTACAGCAAGCCCTCACCTTTGGGTGCTATGCGCCCGATTGGCGTGAGCAATTCCTGCCAATACCCCACCGCTTTACCCCGAAACCGCAATCGTGATAGAATGTCATAGCTGGTCCCTTGGGAGTCGAGTTCACGCTAAAGATGTAAATGGACCTAGGGGTACCCCCACTTTTTCAGCAATGGCAGACGGTCAAATCAAACCTAATCATCTACTTATGTATAATGAGTATTCTATTACTTAACTCAAATGAATTAAGAGGAGAATCCACCATGTCAACGTTTCGTTCTATCTTACCTTTCAATCTAAAAGAAAATATTACTGCCGATGAATTTGAGTCTTTTATAAACAATAAATACAAACCAGCTTACCTAGCTATAGAAGGTTTTACTGACCTAGAGTTATTAAAAAAAGCAGGGGAACAAGATACTATTTTTGAACAACCCAGTCCAGATTATCTAATCATAGAACTTTGGCAGGATACTGAAAGCCATCATCAGATTTGGAAGCAAGAAAACATGGAGGCTATACAGAAAACACTCGGTCCCCAAGTGTGGGAGGCCCTAACTAAACTGCACGAAGAGTATGGAGATCGCGTTGGATCGTACCATAGTGTTGTCATTACATAAGCATCACGTTCAATAGGCCCTGCTGCGTCGTAGTACCCAAAGGGAAATATCAAGGTACGCATATTGGTAGATTGGCATCGGTTCGTGCCAGTGGTAGCTTCAGCATCAGGACTAAATCTGAAATGGTAAGAAGCAACTACAAGTACTTATTATGGGAACTGAGAATATGCAGAAATTGAATTTGCGTAGCGGCGTTGCTGATGACGCTGAAGCCATCTTTGAGGTAATGGAAAAAGCTTTCCGCGTCGAAAAGAACTCTGACAGGTGGCATAGCTGGTACAATTTAGCAGTAAGAGACGCCCAACGTTTCCGTGTTTTGGAAGTCGATGGGAGAATCGCCGGAGTGGCACTCATCACGCACGAGCGTTTGTGCGTCGGTAGTTGTGAAATCATCAAAGGGGATGTCGGAGAAGTCTCTGTTCTGCCTGAATTTCAGGGCAAGGGCTACGGCAGCGCATTGATGCGCGATGTCGTTCAATGGATGCGCGATAACGATTATGATATCTCCAGGTTGGGCGGTTATTCCATCTTTTATCGTCGGTTCGGCTACGTCCCCTTTCCCAGGCGTTTGGTCGAATTCCCAATAGAACCTGCGAACGCCGGGGCGAACATCATTTCTGTAGAAGAAAGGTTCCGTCCGCCGGAAGGTTTGCCGGGCAAAGTCCGTCCTTATGACGCTAGCCGCGATGCGGTTCGCAGGGACGAATTGTACCAGATGTTCAACAAAGGACGTAGCGGCTCCATCGTCCGAGATTTCAACCCGAACGCCAAACTGCCCAAAAAACCCTCTGCCCCTAACCCGTTGCGGATAGTCTATGAAACCGATGGCATCGTAGAAGGCTATCTGTCTGCAGGGGATGATGGAAGGTCAATTGGCGAGGTCACATTCAATCCTTCTTGCCCAGATGCGTTTGTGGGATTGATGAAACAAATCCTCCATGTTGCCGCAGAACGTGGCGCTAATTCTGTCAGCTCGTGCCTTCCCTTTGAACCTGCTGTTCTATCCATACTGACAGGGGCAAACATCGCTTTCAAGCTGATTGAACGTCAGGGAGGACACGCATCGAACATGATTCAAATCGTCAATCTCGTATCGCTGTTGAATAAAATAACCCCCGAATTGGAATCGCGGTTGCGTTCTACCAGTGTTGCAGACTGGCGCGGCGAGATTGAAATCGGATTTAAGAGCCAGCGTGTCGGATTGCGAGTCGGTAATGGAAATATCACCGCAAGCGTATGTGTCGGCGACGAAGCTTTTCACATGCAAACTGACCAGGGGACTTTGATGAAACTCCTATTCGGAATACTCTCCTTTGAAGAAGCCGACATCTTTGACCGTAAGAGCATCACCCCATCAGCGGCAGCAGTTTTAAGCGCATGGTTTGCTCGTCAACGCACCGCAAGCGGTCCGTGGGGATAATTGAAAACTAATACGATTTTTCCGAACAAAAACCAACTCTCCTTGTCTAATGGAATGAAAACATTAAATACGAAAGGAGAAACAACATGTTAAAAATAAAACGTAACCGCTATCCAATATCACGTAGAATCAATGGAAGAAAAACCATAGTTTGTGTTCTTGGCCAAAAACTAATGTAAAAAACTACAGAATTATACTAGCTTATCACTAGGATTGGGGCCGACCCCTGATCCTGGTGCCCAAAACGTTAGCACTAACAAACCTCACCTCAAACGTTAACCTAATTTGTCTAATGAAGTGAAATAACAGAACAATGCATCAATCGAATAATCAGGGAGTGCGAATCATGGCAGAAAAAGCTGACGGGAATCTACTTCCGATGATCGACCAGTATCGCGAAGCCATTATTATAATGATGCGCCATGGTACAACAGTTTGTTCATCACTAGGTTGCTGAGTTTTGTTAGGTTGTACTTAAGTTAAAACTTAAGTACAAGGTTAAGTAAGTTTTCTGCCATAGATTCTGTGGTGGAGCTGTCACTATTCCGTCACTATTTCTGTCTTTAGCCTGCATCTGACTTCAAAAGCCTTCATTACCTAAATTGGAAAGTTCGTCCACTTTTCTAGGGCGATGGTTAATCAGTAAAATGGGGAAATCTATTCCCACCAAATCACCAAAGCTAATTTGAACAACATTTATCTCATTTGAGGGAGAATTTATGACTTCATCCACACCGCTTTCCCCGCAGCAAGTCCAACATTTTAAAACTTACGGCTTTCTGATTTTAGAGAATCTGCTCGACCAATCCTCACTGGATCACTGGTGCCAGCAAATCTGGCGTGAACTGGAAGCCAGTCTAGACCAACCCGAAAGTTGGCCCAAAATTCGTAGTGGATTAGATGGTTACCAATATGATCCACCTGAATCGGCTTTGGTTTATCATCCAGCCCTGACCTCGATCATCCAACAATTAGGTGGCGGTGCCTTTGTTGCGGGTGGTGGTGTTCCCACCATTCGTTGGCCTGAACCAGAGAAATCTTGGAAGATGCCTAAATCGGGACACATTGACGCCTACGGTGCTAGTGGATGGCTACCTTTTATGGTTGGAGCTACTACTTATTTGTATGATGTGGAACCAAGTGGAGGGGCCTTCACATTTTGGCCTGGTAGCCATCATACGGCCCATCGTTACTTTCGACAAAACCCTGCGCATGTGGATGGTAGCTTTCTGAGAGAAGAGGGATTTTCTTGGGATACCTTCTGCGATAACCTCTGTGATAACCTCAAGACTGGAGGCAAAGAATTTGTGGCTCGTGCTGGTGATGTGGTACTTTGGCATTCCTATCTGACTCACGATGGCTCAATCAATGTCAATGATTCACCACGTATTGCGCTTTTTGCGCGTTGGCCTCATCATTATCAAAGACAGTCACCTGAATTTCGATATGAAGTACCAGAAGATCTCTGGAAATACTGGGCCATATAACCTGGTCATTGACATGATAAATCAGGAACGAAGCTACTTGGGTTCGATGCAGAATCGCTTAGCTTTCACTATGACCAATCTGACTAGCCAAACGCAGAATATGGAAGCCTCGCGTTCCAGCATCCAAGACACCGATTTCGCCGCTGATGCCGCCGATCTGGCTAAGAACCAAATACTGGCGCAATCAGCTATCTCGCAGAATATCCTGTCGCTCTTGAGATAAGCCTTCTACTAAGAATCTAGCTGATACGACAAGCCCTCACCTTTTTGGGTGCTATGCGCCCGATTCGCCAATCCCAATTCCTACCAACAGCCCCACCGCTTTACCTCAAGACAATAGTCGTGATAGAATGCCTCAACTAGTCCCTCGAGAATCGAATTCAGGCTAAAGATGTAGAGTTCGCTCAACATCTCATCTGTAGAAGGGCCTAGGGTACCCCCGTTTTTTTAGCGAAGGTAAACGGTCAAATCAAGGGAGCTGATAAAGGCGCGAGGATTAGGTATATGAAACGGTTTGATTTGGTTCAGGTATCCTATGATCAAATAAGCCTTGGTAAGCGGTCGCGAGAACTGAGCAGGTGATGAGACTAAAATCAGAGCAACTGTTGGACCATCGCCCACACAATATCGTGGTCATCCAAGTTGATGATCTGGCTTGGCATCAACTTGGATGTCAGAATCAGAGTGGATTCTATGAAACCCCTCACCTGGATGCGTTGGCCCAAAAGGGATGGCGCTTTTCCCAAGCTTACAGCGCCGCACCTATTTGCTCCGCCTCCCGAGCCGGTCTGCTAACTGGCCTGTCGCCGGCTAAACTGAGATTGGAGTTTGTCACCAAACCCAGTCAAGCCCCGTTTCCCACTCATACCAAGCTACTTCAGCCTCCTTATACCCAGGAACTTCCATCCTCAATTCCCACTTTGGGTGATCGTCTGGCTCAGGCCGGCTATATTACCGGATTTGTGGGTAAATGGCATTTGACTCAAAGTGGTGTTTCCTACTTGGCTTATGGAGATACCAATGGTCCAGAGCAGAGAGGCTTTTCATGGACCCGGGGCCAATTTGGCGCCCATCCATATGCCTACAGCGACCGTACTTTGAAAGGCTATGGATCAGGATCATTTCCCCCTGATGGCAGTTCCCAAGCCGCAGTTCAATTTATCCGTGATAATTGCCATCAGCCTTTCTATCTTCATTTTGCTAGCTACTTTCCACATGTTCCCTTGTATACCCCTTGTCGATGGTTACTAGAAAAATATCGACATAAGAATCCTTCCCTCACCAAGCAGCAAATTACCTATGCCGCCATGGTGGAAAGCATGGATCATTATATTGGTCATATCCTTCAGGAATTGGAGCAACAAAGTTTAGCCTCAGAAACACTGGTCATTTTTACTAGCGATCACGGTGGCGATCCCAGACATGATATAACTGGTCCCTACCGAGGTTGCAAATGGACACTATATGAAGGAGGGATTCGGGTGCCCTTTATCATCAGATGGCCACAGGTATTGAAGCCTAACCAAGTATGTGATCAACCTGTTGGAGGCATCGATCTGATGCCGACCCTTTGTGATTTAGCCCTCATCGATCAACCGGAAACCTGCGGAACAACACTGGCTCCATTTCTGACAGCAGGGGACCAAATTGGGCGATCAGTTCCTCTGTTTTGGCATTTCCCCTATTACCATCCAAAGATGGGTTACCAGGGGACAACTCCCTGCGCGGCTATTCGCAGTCAGGGTTGGAAATTGATACATTTTTTCGAAGATCAACGCTCTGAACTATATCGGCTGGAGTCAGACACCGCGGAAAGCAATGATCTGGCCCGTCAAGAATCCAAGACCAGCAGCCATTTGGAATGCCAGCTGTTCTCAGAGTTAAGGCAGAGGGATGCCAGATGGCCTCAGCAGAATCCGGACTATCTGGATTTTTAGGCCATCGGATGCGGTCCAATTTTGGCCCCGAGGTTGGTGTGCCAGAACAACTAAAGGCCATATCGGAGTCTTAAAGCTCAAGTTTTTACACTCAGATGATATAACAACGGTAGCCAAATCGTCGTTCCCAAGTACTAGATCCCACCGCTTTACCCAGATGCGGCAATCGTGATAGAATGCCCAAGCTAATCCAAAACTTGAGCCTCAAATGGCACTGATATGTCGGATGTATTCATCTCCGATTTTGACTTCCGAGTAGAATCAAGCCAGCGTGTCCGCACAGATTGAGCATGAGGAAGGAAGATGGTTAAGTCGAAAAGTGTATTCTATCCACAACACCTAGTCCAGAAAGTGCACCAGAATGCGCGTCAATTTGAATGGGCAGCTGAAATTAAAAAACGCCTTATCTTGCAAGCGCAACCATGGTTGTTATTTTCCGACGATGAGTTATGGAAAATGGTGTTTGGTCCCACGATCAGTCGTTCGTGGATGGTATGGTCAAATGGTCACTGTCCATCCTGCAGGCAGCCGGTGATGATGTACAACTGGCAAGTCGATGCTATAAAACACCGTTGGAAGGTGCATTGCCCTCACTGCGAAACGTTTTTTCCTACCAATGATTTTGAGGCGTTTTATATGTCTGGCCTTGATAATTTGGGTGTTTTTGATCCCCAACAGGCCAACCGATCGCTACTTTTCAATTTAGCATATCCGGACGCCGCCCATCCACTACACAATTTTGGCGTTGATGATGGAACAGGCTACTTCGACGGCCAAAATCGGTGGCGATTCATCGGTGCATATCTGATTTATGGGCAATGGAAGCAACTGATTGTCGGTGGTATTAGCCGACTGGCCCATGCTTATATCCTCAGCGCTGACCAAATCTATGCGCACAAAGCTGCGATACTTCTGGACCGTGTTGCCGACCTCTATCCAACCTTTGATTTTGGTCAGCAAGGAATTGTCTATGAAGTTAAAGGGGACTCTGGTTATGTTTCCACCTGGCATGATGCATGTGAAGAGACGCGCCAGTTGGCGTTGGCCTACGACCAAATTATCGATGCCTTGTTGGAAGACAAAGACTTAGTTGTGTTTCTATCCCAAAAAGCATCTACCTATCAATTGGAAAACCCGAAAGCTTCCGTGGCTGATATCCAGACGAACATCGAAAATCGGATTCTGCGCGATGCGCTGGGCGGTCATCGAAAGATCCACTCTAACTATCCCCGTCAAGAAATGACCAAATTAATCTGCGAAACCATCCTTAATTGGGACATAGAGCGCGAGCGCATCTTCGCTCTGCTAGACGACCTTATCGCTGAAGCAGTGGTCGTCGATGGAGTAACCGGCGAGAAGGGGCTAACCGACTACTCGACCATTGGCCCTAGAGGGATAGCTGAAGTGCTGAATCTGTTTAGCCAGATTGATTTTGACTTATTACCCGAGATGTTTCAACGTTACCCGCAACTTAAGCAGACCTTCCGTTTCCACATCGATACTTGGTGTATGGGACAGTACTATCCAACGGTCGGTGATTGTGGTGGTTTTGCTCTCCCAACCCGCCAATATGTGGGCGTCCCGTTTTCCAATATTCCGGAACTTCATTTTTCGATGTACACTTTTTTCTGGCGGCTATACCAAATCACCGATGACCCCGCTTATGTGCAGGTGATGTATCAAGCCAATGGTAGTTCGATTGAAGAATTACCTCATGATCTGTTTATCGATGACGCGATAGCCTTTCAGCATAATGTCAAGCACGTGATTAACCAGGTCAGCACAGAGATTCCAGTCGGTAGTGTTAACAAAACTGATTGGCATCTAGCTATCCTTCGTTCAACATCTCCGACGGAATTCCAAGACAGACGCTCGGCACTCTGGCTCCACTATGCAGCTGGTGGCCGACATGGTCATCGAGACGGGATGAATCTCGGACTCTTTGCTGAGGGGTTGGATCTGATGCCGGATTTCGGCTACCCACCCGTACAGTATGGAGGTTGGGGATCGGCCAAAGCTAGGTGGTATACGATGTCTTGTGCACACAATACCGTGATAGTTGATGGGAAAGATCACTCTGTGGCTGACGGTGTTACCACGTTGTGGGTAGATTCTGACTGTAATTCAGAGGGAGGGTTTCGGGCAGTCCGTGCATCGGGCAAGGGGCTAATTGACGGAGTCCAGTTTGAGCGAACCGTTGCATTAATCGATATCTCTGATGGTGATGTTTATGTCATCGATCTGTTTCGTGTTGTGGGTGGCCGTCAACACGATAAATTCTTTCATAGCCACTTCGGTCAAACAACCACCCAAGGGCTTAATCTCACACCGACATACGATGATGGTAATGGGACACAGATGCGAAATTTCCAGGTGGATCCTGCCCCTCCTTCCTACTGGTCTGTAGACTGGAAAATTGATGACCGCTTGGGGCTTCTGCCACTCGCCCCTGACTTACATCTCCGATATACCGATTTGACTATTGGGAATGCTAACTGTAAGTCGGAGGTCTTTACCGCAGAGGGATGGGTTTCGTTGAGCGGTGTATCAAACGACAGTGCTTGGATCCCCCGCTTGATGATCCGAAGACGGTCTGTGAAGTCTCCACTGGCATCGACTTTTGTGGCTGTTATCACACCCTACCAAGTTGAATCAAAAGTAGTCGGTATTCGACGATTGTCACTGGAGACGGAAATTGGTATTCCTTATCCTGATGGAAATGTGGCTGTTGAGGTTCAATTGATCGATGGACGCAGAGATCTCTTTCTTTCCCTAGATGTGGAGAACCCATTGGGGCTGACCCCGTCGTTGGCAGCGGATTCGATTGCTGTCCAGCAAGAGTGGGGGAAACGGTTGAATGCTGAATTGTGCTGGGTGCGTCAAAACCGTGATGGCATAGTCGAGAATGAGATAATATATAGGGACTGATCACGCGACGAGGTTAACCAAGAACGTAGCTATTTGGAATCAGTGCATAACACGCTGCAGTTCACCATGTCCAATTTGACCAGCAACATTCAGAATATCGAATCGTCGCGGTCAAGCATAAAGGATGTCGACTTTGCCGCTGAAGCAGCGGATCTAGCTAAGAACCAGGTCTTGGCCCAATCGGCTACAGCTATGCTGTCCCAAGTCTCAGCTATATCGCAGAATATCTTGGGGTTCTTAAGGTGGAGTCTTCCACTAAAAATCTGATTGACACAGCGAGCCTCCACTTTACCCCGATACGGCAATCGTGATAGAATGTCTAAGCTAGTCCCTTGAGAGTCGAATTCGCGCCAAGTTCATTATGTGGTTCAGTCGGAAGTTGAAGCTGGGGACGTTGTGTTCTTTACCGAGGCACTGATATATAGTACGATGACGTGGACATCCGAAGTCGAGCGATGTTCTTTACTCTATAAATACAGTTCGAGACACTCTGCTTACTCCGGGGAATACTATAACCTCGATGATTACGAAGAGTTGTCAGAGAGACAAAAACTAATGCCAGCTCCACCTTCTATTCACATATCACTGTCAAGGGAGAAGACCTAGTATCTTGATAGAGATCAGGAATAGTTATAAGTCAGTTCACCTTATTTAGTTGCAGATTGGAAAAGGCAGAAAAATGTGGATAAAAAAAGCGAAACTATTCCTGGCGGGGTAGTCTATCCAGAGCAAAGAATAGATGAAGATAACCCCGGCTCAAGCGGTATTTGATGTTGCGAAGAAGGCTATTATTGCTAACTCCACAATCAAACCTGAGGCTTTTGGAGGTGTCGTCTCCCACTCGAAAAAAAGGAGGCCTGCGCATTTGTACTATCTATGCCTTTCACACTGTTCAGTCATTTCAGGCGTGTGATTTGCGTAAGCTGCGGGCTTTAGCAAAGGCTTAGGTAGAGGCCAATGGTACTCCAGATGAAGCTTTTTATGGGGGCCTATGGTGTGTGTTATCAGAGGGTTGCAGTAAGCAAGGAAGAGCGAGGAGTAGTTTGCAATGGGTGTCTTGACACAAGAACAGCATTTGCAGTTTGAAACGGAGGGCTACTTACTAGCCTTAGGGTTGATTCCTGATGATATTTCAGAGCGAGCAGAAAAAGCGATGTGGCGACTTATGGGGATGGATCCAAATGATCCTGTGACTTGGGAACATAAACCTGATCTTGCTGCTCAATTTCAGCCTATGAGCGGGTTGTCTGTTTTAAATGGTATTCAAGATCCCGATATTATGTCCTGTGTGACGCCTGAGTATTTGAAAGCGACGGCTGATCTGCTGGGTGAAGAGTCTGTGCATCCACCAGAATCCGCCCATATGCAAAACAAAGTGCCGATTGAGACTCAGTGGTCTTTGCCGAAAGCACATATCGATGGCTTGCCCAAAGAACATATGCATAGGACGTTTCCGGGGCCATATCGTATTGCAAGTCTGGTTTTTCTCAACGACATCGATCACAAAGGTGGTGGAACAGCGGTGTTTCCAGGATCTCATCGTAAGATTATGGAACTTGCGAAATCTGATGTTGAGAAATACGAATATATTATCTCGTTAAATCGAGATCTTCCTACCTTGGACTTAGGAGAGGCGGTCGAGTTAACACCACGTCGAGGAGATGTGCTATTTTTTACCTATTGTTTCGGTCATATTGGCACAGCAAATGTGGGAAATACTCCTCGGTGGATGATGCGGTATATGTGTTCGTGTAAAAGCTGTCAAACAAAATGGCCAAAGACAGGTAAGTGGGGCCTTTGGACGCCTTAGGGAAAACGAGATGAAATTGACCAAATCGCAAAAGTAGGAATTTTGGAGATTTGATTGTGAGAGATAGTTCAAGAGTCAGTAAGGACTCCACCATAGGATTCACATTTTACTGCCAAAAGTTTTTTACTATTGTTGTGATTGGCTTTATCTTTTGCCTTTCAATTTCTGCCAATGCGATAGAGCTTGGTGGGTTGATTGCTGAAAATACAACTTGGGGTGGTATGTCATTTTAACATTTGGCCTGTAGTAATTGAGGGAAGGTCAGAACGCAAGAAGGATCCACTGAGTCTTTCTGGATCAAGAAAGCTTTCTCTCCTTGGCCAAAACTGGCAATCGGTTTCTGGTGGGCATCTACGTGTTGCTCAGTTGTTATCTTTGTATCTTGATTACTCATCTATCATTTCTATCCGGAATTAAAACAGGAAGCCACCAAATGTACTGATGCTAGATTTCTATCGATTCTGAAGTATTCATATGGACATCAGTAAATAGATATAGATGGTATAATACGATCTAACTATCTGTCGGCAGGATCATCTAAATACTTTAGTCTAAATGTGACAAAGTTTGGATTGTGCAGTGTTTCAAGGCCTCAGTTGTTTGACTGGGGGGTACGCCTATAATGCAGGGGAAACAAACCCGCCTACACCGGCTTGAAAGCTAGTTCAGATTAGCATAGATGGTTGTGTGGCTTTGGGGGCTCTCACTAGAAGGGATGTAGTGCTATGCTGTTTTAGTAACTGATCTTTTGCTCTGGAAAATTATCCGTTACGTATGTACCGTTATTAAGGTAATTAACTGATTTAGGGACAAATAGGTGTCTTGAAATCGCAATTTAAAGGAATGATTCTTTGTATTTTGCCAGAATAGAAAAAAGGCTTCAGTTTGCCAAACTATTTGTAATAGCAGCAATGAACTTAGGATGGTATTCCTGAAAGTCCTTTCCTGCTGTTAGACGCGTCATTGTAATCACCAGATCCTTCTCCAAATCGACTCTTAACGTACACGAAGATGCGGATCCATGACCGATTGTTTGTGTACTAAGACCGTTTTCTTCAAACTTTGTTAAACCGATCCCCCATGTGACATCTGTATCTGGTTCGAGAAGCTTGTCCAATTTTTGTGGTAGCATCTGCTGGAATGTATCTTGGCTAAAGAAGCGGAGATCTCCGTAAGCTCCATGATTAGCCAGCATTTGTCCAACGTGTGCCAGATCGAAGGCGTTTGACCACGTCATGGCAGAGCCATCAATCGATTCAATCGATTCGCAGCCTAACGGACCGAACAGACATTTCTGGTATAAGTGAGGAAGTGTCAAACCTGTCAATTGTTCTAGTGCTTTCAATCCGATGCCAATACTTGTGCCATTGTATCGGTGTTGTTTCCCAATGCTTAAATATGGATAAGCCTCACCGTATGTGTGTTCAAGATCGTTCCACATATCGGTAAAATGACCATCCATATCAGCAGTGTGTGTAAAGAGATGATGAAAAGTGACAGGTGTTTCAATACCTTTGTCATCAAACTCGGGTAGTATTTTCCCCACGGGATCATTCAGACTGATGATCCCCCGGTCTATGAACATCATCAACAGACAACCTGATAATGCCTTGGTAATCGAAAAGACGAGATGTTTTGTATCTGCTGTGATTGGGTGGCCATTTCTGAAGCCATAGCCTTGGTTTAAAAAAACAATACTGCGCCTCGCAATGCAGACGTTGAATGGCTGATCTGAATCGTTTGCCCATTCCTCAAGAATGCCATTGATTTTTTTCACGGTTCTAGGTTTCATACCCGCCTCTTCCTCAGTCCCTTCTCGTAAAACGGGGGCATTCAACCCATTAATAGATAATGGGGCTGGAGTAAGTTTAGCAAATCGCTTTGCATTACCATTGAGTTTTCGTTTTAGCTTTAACCACCATTGTCTGTCCTTGGTGATAGCATTTTCTAATTGTGACACGGCTTCCTGCCGTGGACTCATTTCGCTTACACCTGCCAGCAGGATTGCAAAATCGTGAGACCTTTGAATATCGCGTTCAATAGCCAATCCAACGTAGTCGTTTACACTTTGTCGCTGATTGTGCCATATCAATTCTTCTACTCCTATGGTAGAAGGAAACATGAGTTCACCATCAAGCGGGTTGTTGAAAGAAAGTGTCATACGATGTTTGGTTTTGTAGAGTGTTCGAAAGCGAACGTACTCATGTCCATCTTCAGCTGTGATTTTCACCACCGCACCATAGCGTCCCGAGTCGGTTGGCTTTTCAACGATCTCATATTCCTTAGTGTAAAAAGTAACATCGATTTTGTAGTCACCAAGCAACCGTTGGGCCTCTTTTGGATTTAGGAAGTCGCATTTTGGAAATTCATCAAATTCTATGTCCTTACCACTTGGAGGAAAAACACTAGGTTGAAATACGAACTCTGCATTCAATAATGGTTTTGCTCGCTCGGCCGCAGAATTAAATTTTGTTTTCTTTTTGGTGTCGTTTTTCGGATTACGCTTTTCCTCGTCATACGTCTCGTCGGTTTGAATGATCAAGCTGAGAGAAACAAAAAAGGCGGGTATCATAAAATTATTTTCCTTATTAGATTGATTGAGGAATATTGAAATTATAGCATTCTTAAGATAGCAGAGGATTCAAAATTTATGCCCTATTTTGTCGCACAAGAATTGTGCAACTATATGGTGAACAGGAAATGATGTTGTCGTAAGTACGCTTCCCCTCGAGCGTAGAGGAGCGTCATTACTGCCAACAAAGCCGAAGAAACGGTCGAAGCCACCACCATGGGATGCATGTTGCCTTCTTCAAAACTACGGCAAAGCTCCCACTCTCCAACATAGCAAGAAGCGTAGCCTTCCTCCTTAAGAATGTCTACAATGGCGATCTCAGATTGTAGCAAGTCAGCCCACTTGTTGAAACCTCATCCGTGAATCCAAATGGGCCGTCCAGTCAGTAAGAGCGGTACGGCAGGGGTTTCTCAGAGGACTAGAGGCATAGAATGTCGTCCAGCGCTGTCCTTCGGCCGCAATCCGATCTAGGTTGGGTGTACGAATAAGCGAGTGACCTTGACATGACAGATCGATCGCCATAACCAAGGTCATTGATGAGGATGATGACGATGTTTGGGCGTATGCGTTGTATGCGCATGGTTTGGATGGATCTTACATTTCTATTACCCGAGCATAACTAACCGTCGAGGTAATCAGGTTCAGTATTTTTTGCTTATGATTAGTTGCTACGACCCATGGAGGCAACTTGTCCATATTGAAATACCAAGCAAAATTTACCCAGTAAGAAAATGGTGCGTAGACTCGGCATAATCGCAGAAAAGAATCCGCATTCGTTCGTCCTGAAGCATCGAGGTAACCGTTAACTAGCGAATCCAGATGATGAGGACTTTGTCGCCAAACCATGAACATGCCGGTGCCTACTAAATATATGGCATTGGCGTAACGGCTCATCTCTAGGTCGACGAAGCGTTGAAAATGTCCTTGGCTCACGATCATGTTATTGCTGCCGAAATCAGAGCCCATAAAAAATATCTCAAACTCCACAAAAGCATCACGATAATCGGAAATGGCCTCTAGCGAGTAAATTAATTCAGAATCTCTTAAATCGTGTGTATACATGGCACGCTGGCATCGCTCAATTATTTCATTGACAAAATCAGGCCAAGCTGAGTGCCGATAATAATTCAGGTCAACCACTCCAGTTTTGCAATACCTTTCCCATTGCTGGTTCCGCGTCGGATGTAACGAATGCTGTTCTATCGAAGCCAATGCAGCACCCATACCCAGATAAATGTTGTCCAGTTCTCTTTGAGAGAGACTGTCATATACTAATGCGAGGGCTTCACCCTCTATTCTTTTGGTAACCATAATATGCGGATCTTCAAGCGGAACCAATTCAGGCACTACTGAGGTGCTTCTCATTAACATCAGCGCCTTTACTTCTTGTTCTCTGCGTGATGGATCACAATAATATTTTATGGCAACCAGTTCATCATTATAAGAACCAAACAGAACCCGGTTGGTTTGGCCTTGATAAGCAGGTTCTTCAAGAATCTGTAAGCCACATACCTTTTCCTTAAAGATCTGAATGTTCTGTCGGGCTATTTCAAGTTTTCGATCCATCGCTTTGCCTCCCTTATTTGATAATCGAAAACGTCTCAGTTCAGTTACATGCCAATATGTTCATAGGCATAGTAAAGGTATCAATTTCGGCTTCCCTCAACCTCTGGTTGTGCAAATAGGGAGTTTGAGAGATGAAAACATCGAACATATCAGCTGTCCTATGAGTTTCAAGTTTCTGTACTTGCTTTGGCATTGTATCACGATTGCCCCATCGGCGAAAGTTCTGTAAGCTTTTCTAACTATTTTTTTTATTTGCGGTTCTATAACAGAACTACATTATTATGTTATAAAACTTAGACTAGTATATGAATCTCGGGAAACGATGGTGAAGAAAGTATCACACTGAGAACATGTTACAAGAACAATTGAGAAGGAAGACAAAGGTAGGCAACTAGGGAGTTGGCGTTTCCTATACCCCGTCACGAGCTATCTATGTACAAGGGTATCAATGTGTGCTTTGACTAAGTCTTATTTGAGTTTTACTTCCTGTTGACATGTAGTTTAGCTCTGGATATGGTTGGAATGAACAATCTAACGCTTTACGAATTGCTTAACACTTTAGTGTCTGAGATTAAACGTTAAGTTTGGATTTTTTGTCTTATGGGTACAAGAAACAGTATCAGTATGCTGTTTAATACTTCATTTTTCTGGCATATCTGTTAAAATGACGCGGGTTAGGCAGATGTATCAGGTTGTCCATCTGCATTTTATGTACTCATAGTGGAATTCAGTTAATTAGATTGTGTGTCAGGAAAATAAAGATGAAGATTAGAATCAAGTTCCTAGTTGTCTGGTTGACAATGGCTGTATGTCTCCATCTCGTTTTGCCTGCCAGTTGGGGACAGGGAATACAGAAAAAATGGGCCTCTGACGTTCGCATCCGTTTCTTTACCGGTGGAGCAGAGGGGGATGGGTTTGGTTCCATTGTCTATACTGGAGCGTTGCAGGCGGCAGAAGACACTGGTGCTAATGTTGAATATCTGTTCTCAAATTGGTCCATGGAGACGATGATTCAGCAGTTACGGGAGTCGATTGCGACTAAACCAGATGGAATTGCTATGATGGGCCATCCGGCTGACGATGCTATAATACCATTGGCTATACAAGCAAAAAAAGCGGGTATTCTGATGACTTACCTTAATGTGGATGTACCGATTGTTCGTGCCAATCATGGGGGGGGATATGTCGGTGCCGATCTTAGCCCACAAGGCTATGCCTTGGGGGCGGAGGCCATTAAGCGATTCGGCCTGAAATTCGGTGATAAAGCCATCGTTTTTGGGCCTTGGAACGAGAGGAATCGGGCTTTACGTGAACTAGGAACTGTCAAAGCCTTTGAGGACATCGGCATGAAAGTGGTGAAGATATTTGCAGGGCCTGATTCAGCTAAGGATCCAAACCTTCTGATACCTGTTCACACTTCGGTTTTACTCAAAAACCCAGACACCCGTTTGATCGCTTATCCGGGGGGACAGATTCTGGGAAATGCCCCCGTCTACATGAAAACGGCCCGAAAGAAACCAGGTGACATTTTTATTATCGGTTTTGATACCAGTCCGCAGATCATGGACGCTTTTGATGATAAGTGGATTCACCTGACATCGGATCAACAACCGTTTCTGCAAGGCTATTTACCGATCCTTAGCCTCTGTCTGCAAAAGGTCTATGGACTTGAACCGCTGAGTGTGGATACCGGAGCTGGATTCGTGACACAGGAAAATTATAAATTGGTGGCTGAACTAGCTCGTAAGGGATATCGATAGATCAGAAATGTTCTTTACAACACAACGATGAAGATTCCTATTATTGCCCTGCAAAATATTTCGAAATCTTTTAGTCATGTTTACGCGCTGGATGGAGTTTCTTTGCACGTTAATTCCGGTGAAGTAGTAGGGTTGATTGGCGATAATGGAGCAGGTAAGTCGACCTTAATAAATGTCTTAGCTGGCGTCTACACACCTGATTTTGGGACGATACAGCTAAAGAACCAAACCGTAACTGACTGGAATGCCAGTCGATCCCGTCAATCGGGGATTGAAACGGTGTTTCAAGATAGGGCTTTGGCTCTCCAGCAGACAATTGTCCGCAACATTTTCATGGGACGTGAAACAACAGGTAATAGTAATTCTCTACTATCCCGTCTCGGTTTTATCGATCACAAGACGCAGTATGCCGAAGCCGAAAGGTTGATGAGGGATATTGGATTTACCTCAGAAATTTTTACCCCCGATTCCATCGTTGGCACATTGTCTGGTGGAGAGCGCCAGGGAGTGGCAATCGCTAGAGCACTCTATTTCGATGCTGAATTGATCATCCTTGACGAGCCAACAACCGCTCTGTCCTTAACCGAGACAGAAAAGGTTTTTAGTTTCGTCAGAAATGTACGGGCCTCTGGTCGTTCGGTAGTTTTTATCGGTCACAACATCTACCATGTCTTTGGGGTTGCCGACCGTTTTGTGGTTCTGGATCGAGGAAAGGTCGCGTTGGAGTGTACCAAAGAGGATTATCAAACCCCTGAAGAACTAATTGCCTTCATGCAGCAAGTGGCACGATCTGAGGGTGAAATGCAATCGTTTGCGCCTGAAGAATAGATGATGGTTAAAGCGATGACAAGCGCAAAATCGATTTCCTTATTCATTCGTCGGAATAAGGCCTGTTTGGGCACGTTTTTTTTCCTAGTTATAATGATGGTCTGTTTTCTAACCGCAAACCCAAAAGTATTCACTGACCCGGCCATCTACAATGCAGTATTTATTACTCTCCCTGTGGTTATTTTCCTAGTAGTGCCATTGGTTTTCACCGTTACCGGTGGCGAAATAGATCTATCCTTTCCCTCCAATATGGCTATGGCTTCTTGGGTATTTTCGCTGTTGATCCAAAAAGGCATCTCGCCAGTTTTAGGCTTAATTGTAGCCATAGGGGTAGGAATGGGTATCGGTGTGGTTATTGGACTGATTGTGGTGTATGGACATCTATCCTCACTAGTCTGCACGTTGGGATTTAACTTCTTCCTGCGCGGTTTCATCATGATAGTAACTGAAGGTCGATCGATCACTGTATTGGAAGTGCAGGATGGTTTGTTCCATAATGTTTTGGCTGGTACTTTTTTGGGCCTGCCAGCACAGATGGGTTGGGTACTTCTGTTTACTTTACTTTGCGTATTGGTCTTTAATCGTCATTGTTACGGTGTGTGGGTGCACTGTGTGGGTGATAACCCCCAGAGTGCAGAACAGATGGGTATCAATGTTAATCGCGTCAGGATCTCTTTTTTCATTTTTGTTGGTCTAGGGTCGTCGCTGGCAGGCGTCTTTTCCGTTTTAATCAATTTTTCTTGGTGGCCGACAACTGGAGATGGATATTTACTCACTGCTCTGGCTTCTGTTTTTGTGGGAGGAACACCAACTTGGGGTGGGGTTGGAACTGTTGTTGGCGGTGCGCTTGGGGCTACCATCGTTTCCTTCATGGAAACAGGAGTTGTTGCGGCTGGATTGACCGGATTTTACGTTCAGTTTTTCAAAGGTTTGATCATTATCTTGTCACTGCTGGCCCATCGATATAGTAGCAAACGGTATTGGTGAAAAATCACGCGATGGGTGCTCAGATGATGCCTGCAGGCAACGTGCACTGATATCTCAAAGTGCGCAACCCCATCATTGTTGAAGGCCTAGTTCAACTTACGATGGGCGACCCCTCTTATGTATAATGGTGGCTTTCTGATGGCCCGCCTGTGCTACTTTGAGATGGCCCGACATCGGCCGGAAACCTTGGAAGATAAGCGCACGGTGTTACATGCGGTCAATCTGCACCCGACTGATGGAAGAGATTGTGCATAATAGGATCAACCTTTACGACGATCCATACAAAGCGTCGGATAGTTTTCCAGCGAAAAAGGACAGGTGCCGAAACGGCGTAACACTACATTACACCCACTGTCTAGAAGGGTGTAGCCTGAGATGGATTGTGTGTTTACTAGCCTACTGTACAGAGGCATTTTAATAACCGCCCATTTTTAGCGACTTTTCAATACTTTTTCCCCTCGAGTGACAACCATCATTTATAAACATGCCCGTGGTTGCAAGGAAACACCAGCTAGCAATGCAACTCTCGTAGGTACAAATAGCGGCCAGTCGATCTCCATTCAGCGTGATTGCATCTGGGTCGCCATTATCAGTCATCAAATGTCTCGATATTTTGTAGGTAGAATCAGTCCAAGGTCTGCGAAAGGCGGCTTTGAGTCACGCACGTCCTGTGAAGGATGACGAGGGAAGTCCTCAACTGCTTAGTATGAGAAGCACGAACGTCAAGTGTGGAATATCAATGTGTTTAGTTAGTCACCGAATAGTCCCTAGGTTAGCAAGTCATCTTCAAATGGGAACGTCGACAGCAACTTACATTTCCCCTTTGTGACGATTACCATTTCCTCTAGCTTGACACATTCGCTACCATCCTCACAGCCTATGCAACTCTCGATGGCCATTACCATATTCTCTTCAAATATCCCCTTGTGCTTGTCCTTGTCGTCCCAATCCTCAGCGAAGGGGATGTGAGGCCATTCATTTCCCATGCCAACTCCGTGGGCAACCGAATTGTAGCGCCTCACCCAGAATTCCTTGGGAACCTTCCAGGACTTTTTCGCGAACTCGCGAAAGCTCATCCCCGCTCGAATTAGCTCGATATTGAAGCTAAGATTTTCGATGGCTGTTTGATACAGACGTTTTTGTTCTGGTGATGGCACTATGGGCTTACAATGAAAAGTTCGAGATATATCAGCTCCATAGCCAAATGGACCTATCATGCCGGTATCCACGCTGACTAGTTCCCCCGCTTTTATAGTCTTGTTGCTGCACTCCCTCCCCCATGGATTAGTTCTGTCTCCCGAAGCAAGTATCGCGTATTCGAACCATCCACCGCCATTTGTTGCGTTCTCATAGGGGAGGTGGGCCCAAAGTGCTTGTTCGGTGATTCCAGCTTGAAGGTGTTCTCGGATTTTGGTGAGCCCACGCTCGGCTACGGAGACTGAGGTGGCAATGCATAGCAGTTCGTCATCTGACTTGATGGCGGCTGCCCGTTCGACTATTCTCTCAGCATTGACAATTTCTAATCCCTCACTATGGAGTGCCATGATGAACTCGGGCTCGGAAATATCAATGGCGATACGTCTGCAACCATCTCCATGGGAGCGGACTAGGTCCGCGATCTCTTTCGACCATCTGCGGGATCGGTCTGCGTAGGAGTCTCCGGCAATGAAATATGCAGTAACAGGGGCTTCACGGAGTTCTCCGATGAAATCAGGCAACGAATCCAAACCAGGTGTTGCCAAATCATAAAGGATTGCTGAACCTGAGTTTGGAACAAATACAGATCGAGTTGGTGAATGCATGTTGGTAATTGGCGCGTAGAGGGTCTCGGTTGCGTAGCGTACATTCATTGGACTGAAAAGCAGCGCCCCAGCACATTGGTTACGTACAATTTGTTCCTGAATGCGTTCGTAGCGATAGGTGGCTACCCGTGCCATGTCGGGTAGCTTTTCACAGTTTCCTAACGTGAGTCCAAGGTGCTCCCTGGCAAATCCCATATGCTCGAGGTCCTGTTGCCATCTGACATCAATATTGGAAGGTTGATATTTGTTCATATGGTAGATCTGTTTAGTTATGAAATCTTACTCAAAGGTAACATGTGGTGATGACAAGCTGGCCAGATGGAGAAGCCTGTCAATGTGGTTAAACATGGTCCTGTGGGATGCCCAGAAAAAGTATCCCGTCTTGGTAGCTATGATCGAGGAATTAACCAAGGCCATATGGTTTATGCTGAGTCGTAAAGCATTAGAATTATTCCGTTTAAAGTTACAAGCTGTTAGTATAAGTTGAAAGCCATATTTTTTTTGCCGGAAATTTACCATTTTGACCTTTATTCTTAATGTCTATTAATTGACCAATTTATAAATTAACAAATCTAACAAGCTAGGAGAAACTTTCAGCCGAGCTTATTCAACCAACTCCAAGGTGTTTGATGTTATTGACAGGCTCAATCATAAGGACCGGGATTATGGCCGCCCAGCAGGCGGAGTTGGCGTGGACTGGCAGCAGCTAGCACATCCGGATTGTATTGAAAGTAAAGGTAGGGAGGAAACTTCTGGGTGATCATCCGATGGGAGTAGTGGACCATAAAGGTGTGACGAATCTGGTCACTGACATTAGCTGCTCCTCGGTGCCAAATTTCGCTGCGAAAAAAAATACAGTCTCCAGCCTTGCCGAGGAAGCTTTGTTCTTTGATGCCATTCCAATCGGTTTCGTGTTTTCTATTCGCTCGACCAGACCGATGGCTGCCCGGGATGATTTTGGTGGGTCCTAGTGCCTCGGTCATATCATCGAGATAAAAGTGGGCGGTGGTAATATAGATCGGCAGTTGCAAACGAGGATCAGCCCATAACTCCTCAGGCATACTTGCTGGCAGCCAATCTGTGTGTAGATGTTGGTCCGGGCGCCCTGGACCAACTGCCCAGGTATGCATGCTGACGATGTGACAGTCAACACCATGAACTGCTTCAGCTAGTTCGATTAAGCCTGGCTTGTCTAAGTATTTGAGGAAGAGCGGATCACGGTTGAAGGCGGCGTTTATACAACGCTGGAAGTGGCCGTCTCTTTCCAACGTCAGATCGGTATCTAGTGCCTCAGCTGATGGTTCCAACTGCACCGAAAGTTGGCGAAGTTCGGCCACTTCGTCGGGGTTAAGGATGTTGGGAAGGTATACGAAACCATCCCTTTCCATTGCCTCGGTTTTCTGTTCTAAGTTTCCATGTGCAACAAGTGGTATTGCTGTGGTTATATTCATTTTATTCCTCTTAGTATATGTTGCATAATTGGATTATAGGTCAAAAGCTAACAAATGCCCATGACGCATTGTCATAGTCTGGATCTGCCTTTAGATCGAAGCATGTGTAATTTCTCCATTTCCATTATCTTAATGTTATTCCTCTTTGGTACCGAACAGGAGTTGCAGCCTGAGTAAATTGGTTCTCTCTTAGTCCGTTGGGATCTATACTGAATTTTCATCCGGTATGGAGGCAAAATTAAGGCCCCAGTTCAAAACGAAAGCACTTTCGTTTAAACTTCAGATTAAGTATTACGAAAGGCGGAACTATTTCTTGGCTACTATCTGTTGCTGGTTATGCCTCAGTTTGCACTGTTTAATTGAGCTCACTTTACTAGTAAAATGGATACACTTCCTTCAATTTCCTTCAAGCAATTTTGATTAATCTTGGCCCTTTTATCCTGCTACCTATGCCGCTGTAGCTAGCAAAGCATGCTCAGCTATAAATATTCTGCCAGACTTCCACTATCACATCAATGAGAAACATATCTTTCCTATAGGACTCTTACATAACCGAATTTCATAGATTTAGCAAAAATCTCTGTCTCACCCATGGCAAAATGCCGTAGATAACTATATTGAGTGATGCCCCTAATATAGTACAGAGACTACCCACTACAAACTCTCCTAGTGTCAAACCCAGAAAAAAGTGGGTAGTTTTTTTCTGGGCGCTTAATCCTCCATGTTTCAGTAGAATCAGCTTCACAAGCCATGCTAGCTACAGCGGCATAGGTAGCAGGATAAAAGGGGCACCTTCATGTTTCGGATTATTTGTGACTTACACTTTAACTTTTGGTTGGAAAAACATCCGGATGAAGGTGGATTTGCTTAGTCAAAAAGCGTGATTTAGGCAACAAAAATGCGTCTAGTTTATCGATAATCAGACCTGCGTATTTGCTGAGCTGACCGTTCTATAATAGGTGGAAATATTCAGGGTTGATGTTTCGCGATTGTGTTGGAAGAACGTATAATGTCAAGACTGAAACCATTTTATTATGTTGAAAAATCGGAGAATGATGTGAGCAAAACAATACTTGGAATTACTGGTATGAAGATTACTATCAATGGAGAACTAACCTTCGGTCGGTTCAACTACGTTGCAAGGTGAATATGAAATCCTTAACAGTCAGCTCATTGCTTGGCAGAGAGGACTAAGGTCAGCCCGCAAGGCAGTGTGACACTGTTTGACAAGAATAATTGCTTAACGGTTTTAGGACGCCACTACGCCTCTTTGCAGCCGAAAAAAATTTGGTGGGTGTTTGGAGTGGTTCAAGTAAATGGCTCAATCAGCTACGGCTATGTTGGCTCAAGCCTCAGCTATCTCGCAGAATGTCTTGTCGCTCTGGAGATAAGCCTACTACTAAGAATCTGGCTGACACAGCGAGCCTTCTTTTGGGTGATCTACGCCCGATTTGCCCGAACCAACTCCTCCCAACGGTCCCACCGCTTTACCCCGAAGCTGCAATCGTGCTAGAATGCAAAAAGCAGTGCCTTAGGGTTGAATTCGCGTTAAAGATGTAAAAGAGGAACCTAGGGATACCCCACTTTTACAGCGAAGGCAAATAGTCACATCAAAGGGGCAGGAAATGCTGATAGATATGCTAGGATTGGGTTTATGAAACAGTTTGGTTTGTTTAGGGAAGAAGGCTATACTCTGTGATTGACAATGCTGTTTCTTACGCTAACTCAACTCCACATATTTCGCTTTCTCAGGTTTTGTTTTTGTAGCTTCTTAAAAACATCCAATTACATATAGAGGCATATGCAATGAAAGAGTTTTCTCTAATTCTATTCTGTTTCCTATTAGTAAACCTTCAATTTTTTTTAGAGAATTCGAATGCAGGCAATGTTTTTATTGAAAATTTCGAAAATGCAAAAATAGACGATTGGCTGATTTTCGACGAATTAGACGAAAACCTATCTTGGAAAGGGCCATCAGATTGGAGTCTTAAAAAGGAAGGGATAGAAGGCATTGGCCTTTATCAGGGGGCGAACCTGTGGGGAGATCCTACAGATACTGTTCCTATTGGCTCGGTTATTATTTATTCCAAGCTAAAATGGTCCGATTTTATTCTAGAAGTTGATGTCTTAACCAAAGATAATGATAGTATGGGGATTGTTTGGCGTTTTAAAGATTTGACGGAACATTACCGCTTCATAACTCTTCAATCTAACTTAAATGGTGGTGAAAGTGGTCCGTGGCGAAAATTAGAAGTTCGACTGGGAAAGGATAAGGGAGAAAAATTGCCTTTCTATAAGACTATAAAAACTGAAAAAGACAGGTCTTATACGCCTGGGACTTTAACCCATTGGAGATTAGAGGTCAGAGGAAATACTTTTTCAGTCGAAGTTGATGGTAAAAAAAGCTTGTTTGGGAAAGATAATCGATACCAAGAACCTGGTTATATCGGATTCACAATCTCTTCTCAGCAGGGAGTGTTTTTTGATAATTTATTGATAACTGATATTCTTCCTGTTGAGAAAGCAGATCTTGTGTCTTCGACTTGGGCAAAGCTTAAGGTTGTCTACAAGCAAGAAATATCTCAATAATGAAAATATCTGGTCGGTCAGTTTTTAGAAGAGTCTAGATGTACCCCGATTTTTTCAGCGAAGGCAAACGGGAAAATCAAAGGTACAGGAGATACCGGTAACGATCAGGTGAATTGTTATCCAACTGTTATAGAAGGCTGAGAATCAGCCGTGCGCTGCATAAGGTATTTGCTTCGAGGTTCGCTTTTATGGGCAGGCAAGCTTGATTTTGATAAAATTTCACTTTGATAGCTCCCCGCAAAAGGAATCATTAATACTATCTGATACGACTTGCCATTAGCACATTAACAATGTACTTATATCAAGAGGAAACCCTATGAATGAAAAAAACTTACAGCCTTTACAGAAAGAATATACTTTTGATGTTACATTACAACTAGAATATCTCCTTTTTCTTCCTAATTCCTATGATCATTCACCTGATAAAAAATGGCCTCTGATCATTTTTCTTCATGGTGCTGGAGAAAGAGGAAATAATCTGGAACTCTTAAAAAAGCATGGAATTCCAAAAATCGTCGAGAAAAATCCGAATTTCCAATTCATTACAGCTTCTCCTCAGTGTCCAAAAGACTCTTGGTGGACCGGTGAACTTCGTTTACTCAATGAACTAGTAGATGAAATAACAAATAAATATGAAGTGGACACCAGCAGGATTTACTTGACAGGTCTGAGTATGGGTGGCTTTGGTACTTGGTCACTTGCAAGTATGAATCCGGAACGTTATGCAGCCATAGCACCAATATGTGGAGGTGGTGAGCCTCGCCGGGCAGCCCGAGCTCTAAAAAAAATGCCCGTCTGGGTATTTCACGGGGCAAAAGATACAGTAGTCCCAGCTGACAGATCGGAAGAGATGGTGAAAGCATTGAAAGCAATTGATGGAAATGTTAAGTTCACACTTTATCGAGATGTGGACCATGATTCTTGGACACAAACTTATGATAATCCAGAATTATATGAATGGTTCTTGAAGTACTCAAGGTGATACGAAAAGACTAAGATCAAACTCAATATCATAAAGAGATTCTGAGTCTATTGGACTAATAAAGACTCAACGGGTTTAGAAGTGCAACTAAGCATTTCTCCTGAGATAAAATAATTGAAATAACATTTTAAAACCTGAACTTCCTAGAATTTCACTTCTAAATGGAACCCACTATCAATTCTGATACTCACTATATGGAGATAGCTATTGTGGCAGCCCACAAAAATCCAAGCAAGCCCTTTGGTGCAATCTCTTGAGATAAGCCTACTACTAAGGGGCTGGCTGAGACAGCGAGCTTCCACTTTGTTTGCTATTCGTCCGATTGGCATATTAATCCTATCGCTTTACCCCGAAAATTGGTCTCTCAAGAATCGAATTCACGCTAAAGATATAAAGGGCCTAGGGGATACCCTTGTTTTCAGCGAAGGCAAACGGTCATATTAAACTTCCTTCAACCTTATTTTCAAGCCTGTGAAAAGATTAATTTTGCTGTTGTGAATCACATGGAAATGGGTCGGATTTGATTGAAAACCAGATATAGCCTTATTCCGCCAAACCCTGGGGATTTTGCAGAACTGGAGGTTGACGGAAGCTGAAATTGATGGATTTTGCTATATTCCACGTGCTAACCGCATATTTCTCAAGAAACGATTGGACCATTATGAATTAACACTCAAATCAATAGCGATGGAATTAGGAAATTAAAAGACGACAACTACACGGTTGGCGATGCTGTCAGTTTGTAGAGGGAACTCAAACCCCCACTTTTTCACGAAGGCAAACGATCAAATCAAAGGTGCAGGAAATGCCGATAAAGGCACGAGGCTTAGCTGTATGAGTAGTCGGACGATGTTATTGTCACGGCATGGAAGTGGCCGGGCCTCAGCTTATGCCGAAGCAAACAAGATTGTCACCTACCAACACAAGACGCATGTGGCTTGGCTTGATTCGGTGACCGACGAGTTTTACGTTCGGATTCGTACTCTGGATCGCCAGTCGAATCAATGGTCGCAAATGTATACTATTGGTGTGGCATACGATAATCACGGAGGCCCCGCGTTAACTGTGGACGACCGGGGCTTTTTGCACGTCGTCTACTATCCGCACCACCACCCGTTCCGCTATCGAAAATCAAAGAGACCAAATGATGCCTCTGAGTGGGAGGAAGAAATCGAGTTCGGTGAGGAACTTACTTACCCTACTCTTGTTTGTGGGCCGAGCGATACGCTGTACCTGACAGCACGCCACCGCCGAAAGAATCAACTCTGGTCAGTCGAGCAATGGACCAAACGTGCTGGAGAAGACTGGCAAGGTCCGCTGAGGATCCTTCGCTCGTCAGCACGTGGCTACAGTCACTTCCAAGAGGCATTGGCGTGGAGCCCGGACCACCAGTCGCTACATCTTTCCTGTAGGTTGCATGCAGATCGAGGAACTCGCGAGACGGTTGCCTACATGTGTAGTGATGACTTCGGCAAAACCTGGCATCGTCGTGATGGGTCGGTCATAGAATTACCGGCCTCGCTCGGCATGATGGACGTTATTGCCACCGGAGGTCGAGCCAAAGGATTGCTAAGTTACAAATGTGGTAGCATTGCCGTCGATCCCTGTGGAGTTCCACACATCTTGTACTCGGCCGGAAACGGATCGACGGCTGAGATGCTCATTGCTGTGCCCGACGACCGTGTTGGTTGGAAACGAAGGCCTCTGGCCAGCCAGTGGTCTGGCTGGCAGATCGGACCTGCTGCTGGGATGGCTTTCAACAAGCAAGGTACGATGTTCGTCACCGCCACCTTGAATTGTGAGAACAAGAGCAACATCGTCTTGCTGGTATCGCGCGACGGCGGCGACAACTTCTCGATGGAATATCTTAGCAGCGACCTTCCACGCGATCGTAAATGGTGGCCAAATCTGGAACGCCCCACGGGTCATAATGTAATCGTCAAGCATCCTAGTGTGCTTTTTACCGCCGGTACCCGTGGAGAAGGCAATGATGACATCCTGTCGAATGATGTATATTGGGTTGGTTGATGGTAGTGAAGGTTACTAAACAAGTGTTATTTCGTGGAACGAATCGCTCACTGTGAATACCAGAAGTTGGCTAAATAGCCACGGTGGTCCAAACCTGGCATCTGCAGTTTACTCCTATAGCCAAACATGGCAATACTCTCCCGCTAGAGTCTAAAACCAAAGCTGCACAACCCATCCACGCAGGTCTGAACTAGACTTCAAACCGGTGTGGGTGGGTTTATTTTGCCTGTGCTACAGTCTTAGGTCGACCTGCCTCTTTACCCAATGTTGTGATCATGTTAATATATTTTAATCGATGCTGACGGTTTTCCTTCAATATAATGTAGAGGCAAAACCCAATAGTCCATTTAGGTAAATAATTGTTTGGAGATGAACTTAATGAAGCTTCTTTATCTTGTACTTCCTCTTCTGTCAGTGTTAATATCAACTGTATCTGCAGAAAAAGTATCCGATTCATCAGGCAAAAAAATCATGCTTAGTCTTAAAAAAACAACTAAAGATTACCCATTAAAAGTAATGAGTTTTAATATCCGTTTTAACAATCCCCAAGATGGGTTTAACGCTTGGCCCCATAGGAAGAAAATGGCACAAAGTATGATTCTTTTCCACCAAGCTGATCTCATCGGTGTTCAAGAGTCACTCGATGAGCAAATGGACGATTTGTCTACTCTGCTTTCTGGCTATCGTTCAGTTGGTGTTGGACGTGACGATGGTGCAAAAAAAGGCGAGTATTGTGGCATTTTCTACAATCTTAATCGTTTAAATCTGTTAGAACATAACACAATATGGTTATCCGAAACACCAGAGAAACCAGGCCCAGGTTGGGACGCAAGTTTGAATCGGATAGTAACTTGGGCTAAATTTCAAGACATATATACCGATCAAATTTTTTTTCATTTCAATACTCACTTTGATCACAGAGGGGAAACAGCTCGTCAAAAGAGTGCAGAATTAATTCTTTCGACCATTACAAAGCTGAATACAGAAAGAAAACCTGTTTTGGTAACAGGAGATTTTAATGCCCGACCAGATTCTATACCCTACCAGATTATGACAAGAAGTGAAGACTTTGAGCCTGTCAAAGATGCAAAGTCGTTGTCAATACAATCACCTCACGGGCCTGAAGGAACATGGAGTGGATTCAGCTTTCCAGGGAAACCTGAAAAAAGAATCGATTATATTTTTATCAAACATAATATTCGCGTGTTACGCTTTGGGACATTAAGCGAATCTTGGGCAGGTCGGTTTCCTTCAGACCATTTACCTGTTTTTGCCGAGATAGTTCTTAATTCGATTTCTAGTGAATGAGGATATCCACAATCACTAGAAATCGAATTACCAGGAACGCAGTTATATCAGCTCTGAACAGAATAAATTACAGTTCACCATGTCCAACCTGAGCAGCAACATTCAGAATGTCGAAGCTTCACGATCAAGTATAGAGGATGCGGACTTTGCCGCTGAAGCAGCAGATCTGGCCAAGAACTAGATACTAGCGCAATCGGCGACGGCGATGTTAGCACAAGTTTCTGCTCTATTGCAGAATATCCTGTCGCTCTAAGCCTACTACTAAGAATCTGACTGATACATTTACCCCAATATGGCGATCGTGATAGAATGCCTAAGCTAGTCCTTTGAGAGTCGAATTCAGGCTAATAGGGATACCCCCACTTTTCAACGATGACAAACGGTCAAATTAAAGGTCTGTTAGTTGAGATGCTTGATGAATAAAGGTGCGTTCAGTTTTGTCACTGCGGATATCCGCAGTATTATCCTAAGGTCTTTGTCACTTCTAGTGTTAGAAGTGAGGTTTTGTTACTACTAACGTTAATAGTATGAATTCTTTTGTTGAATTATAATGATGGTATGTAGAATAAAAAAGGGCGTACCATCACTTTTCGTGTTGATGATGAGATAGCCGAGAAGTTTAAAAGTACGCAAAAAGCGTAATGCGAGCATGTCCAGAGTTCTTCGTAATTGGTGTGATTCAGGTTGTCTTCGTGTGGAATTGGCTGTCTCGTTAATAAAAACTTAGATACTGAATTGCTAACGAGGTTACTGCTCATAGCTAAAGTTGGGGAGTTTCTGCTAGATAATAATGACATATGATTTATTGTTTGATTTTCCCGTTGAATCAAAATCCGAATATAAGTTCATCAATAGCTCAACTGAATTAGAATCAACACTTTCCTCTTATCTAACAGCAGATGAAATAGGATTGGATATTGAGACTACAGGCTTGGATCCCTACAAAGACCAAATTCGGTTACTTCAGTTATCATCCAGAGATGCTCCAAATTTATTAATTGACGCTTATGCGATAAACAATTGGATTGATTTATTAAAACCATTATTTAAATCATCTGCAATCAAAATCATTCACAATGCTAAGTTTGAATTGAAGTTCTTTTATCATCTGGGCATTGACATAGAAGGCGTTATTTTCGATACGATGCTGGCTAGCCAATTGTTAGCAGCGGGATACCAACTTAAACATAAGCTCTCAGATCTGGTTGAAAGATACCTGTCCATTGAAATGGACAAAAGTGAACAAAAATCGGATTGGAACCAACTAGAATTAAGGTCTAGTCAATTGGCTTATGCCAGTAACGATGTTGAATACTTAATTCCACTTTATGATAAATTGAGGCTGGAATTAAGGCACAACAAAATGAGGAAAGTAGCTAAGTTGGAGTTTGATACCGTCCATGCTGTTGCTCAAATGGAACTGGCAGGATTTGGGTTGGACAGACAGAGATTGGATCAATATCTAAACCAGCTAGCGGCCAAGCACCAAAAGTTGGAAACAGAGATCATTAACAAGTTAGGACCGATAAATGTCAATTCTCCTAAACAACTAAAAGAAGCTTTGTTCAAAGTCGGTATTATTTTGGATGGGACCAATAGAGAAGTCTTGAATCAACATGCGGAACTCCCCGTCGTCTTTAATATCCTAGAGTATAGAAAAATTGAGCAATTGAAATCTACATATGGAGAGAAATTGATCTCATCACTCCATCCCATAACTGGTCGGCTTCACTCAGACTATTTTCAACTAGGAACCAACACTGGCAGAATGTCGTGTCGTGGACCAAATATTCAGAGTATTGTCAATGGGGAATTGCGAAGCTGCTTTAGGCCAGAGTCAGGCTATAAACTAATTGTAGTGGACTACTCACAAATTGAATTAAGGGTTTTGGCGGGAATGGCTCAGGACTTCAAGATGATTGAAGCTCTCAATCAAGGAATTGACTTGCACAAGTTGACTGCCTCTATTGTCACACAAAAAGCAATGGATGAAGTGTCAAAAGATGAAAGAGAAATAGCTAAGACACTCAATTTCGGTTTAGTGTATGGGGCGGGGGTCGATAACCTTGCCAAACATCTTCAACAAAAGGGATTAATGGTTAATAGATCAGAAATGGAAGAATTTAAGCAAAGGTTCTTAAAAAGATTTATAGGAGTTGCCCTTTATATTAGGAGAGCTACAAAAGGAAGAAAGTACGAAATAAGAACACTTTCGGGCAGACGCAAGGAATTCCCCCCTGATAAGTTCGGCCACAGAAAATCGGCCAGTTATACGGAGAAATTAAATACTCCTATTCAGGGATCCGCAGCGGACATTGCAAAATTAGGACTTTACAAAGTCTACCAGGTTTTGAAAGGCACAAAAGGGAAATTGGTAGCCTTCATCCATGATGAAATAGTAGTTGAAATCCCAACCGAACAAGCTGAAGAATTATTACCACAAATAGAACAGGCCTTAAAAGAAGCAGGTCAGTATTATCTGCCAAATGTGGAAATCGGTTTGTCAGCCAATATATGTGATTCATGGATGGAAAAATCAGCTTAACAGTGAAAGGATTTCTCCTGTGCCCTATGTCTAACTAAGCCCTAATTGAAGGCGGTAAATACTGCCAAGTAATGCAATAGTCGTGCGATACCAGCACGAGGAGTATTCTCCTACGGCGGTCCAAACCTAGGCATCTGTAGTTTACACCTATACTTCAACTTGGCAATACTCTCCCGCTAGAGTCTAAAACCAAAGCTGCATAACCCATTCAGGCTGTTCAGGACTAGACTTCAGGTCAGTGTGGGTGGGTTTGTTTTGTCTACATTATAGGCTTAGGCTACCCTTCCAGTATTCTAATTTATGCGAGGATTGATGATGTCACCCCTCAGGATTGGGTTGGAATGCTACGGACAATATGTCATGGCTGTTCACAAAGTAGAGGACAAAGTCGAGATGACCTTCTGGCTCAACACTGGCGGTTGGAAGCGAATTGCTGCTGGACAGTATCCTATGCACAAATTTGGCAATGGCATCATTATGCTTCCACATATGATGGAAAAGAAGCCAAACTTTATTTTGATGGCAAACCAGCTGGTGTACAGAAATTAACTGGCCCTTTGAGTCGATCAGATGTGGTACTTCATATTTCCAATAGTTGTTAAGGAAGCAACTGGGTTTGAGGAATATACTCTATCATGTTACTATGAGAGAGCTTAAGCTCATTTATGATATATTGCCGAAAAATATCTTTCCGAAATTTTAACTTTCATGATAAAGCGTAGCGAGGAATGTGATGGCAAAGCCCTTTTTCTACATTGTTTTGTTTCTGATCACTACTTTCAGTGCAGTTGATAGTCGGCCAGTTATTCCACCTGAAATGGTCACAAAAGACCTCATTGGATTTTGGTCATTTGATCAAACAACCATTAAGGGTAAAGCTGTAAACGACATCTGGTCGAAGAATCATGGCACCATCAAAGGTGGTCCGAAAAATGTCAAAGGTAAATTTGGTGAAGCGTTGTCGTTTGACGGTAAAAAGGATCTGGTGGAAATCCCACATCATGCCAGTTTAGACCTCAAAGAAGAAGTCACTATTGAATTCTGGTTTCTGCTCAAAGGTCAAAGTGGTGATAATGAATACCCTAGACCAGTTAGTAAAGGACAGTCTTTAGGGGATAATTCTGGTTATGGTGTGTGGGTTAGAGACACCAGAAATCCAACAGATATTGGATTTCGCTCGGTAACCTTAGATCCAAAAGACACGCGTAAGACAGGTTTGCCTAGCTACGATAATAAAGATTGGCATCACGTGGTCTTAACTTATAATGGTAAAAAAGGAATACTTTACCTAGATGGTGAAGTGCTCTTAGATCAACCTGTCAAAGGTGATTTGTCACAAAACGAAGAACCACTGCATATCGGTGATGCACTCAACATGCGTCATTTTAACGGGCTAATTGATGAAGTCCGGATTTACAATCGGGGTCTGACACCAGCGGAGGCGAAACAGAACTTTGAGATTAAGTCCAACAACTTATCGGTTCGAGTAGCAGGAAAAATTACCACTGTATGGGCCAGACTAAAGAGGAATTGATTCTTGAAAATAAAGATAACTCAAGCTTTTACTGAGTCTCTCATTTACCTGTTTATGACATGAACAGGTCGTCAATCTCCAATGCTCATTTTCCAGATAATAGGAGCAAAATCCCACCAGTTGAAGGTAAAGGTAAAGAGAAATAGATTTAATCAAAGTACTAAATAAGTAACAGCGAGAATTTCTTTGTTCCAATACGGCTTGTAAGGCTATTTGATTCACTGCCATTAGATTCAGCATCTGCATAAAACTAACATAGACCTTCTCCCCAGGTCAACAATGATGCCAAGATTAGTTCCCATGGACGCAACTGCTACTTGGACGTAGTCCTGCCAACAGATGAAGAGCGAGATGATAGAGATAATGTGATATTACGCTGGTGGCGGTCAGGGTAAGTTAAATTAGCCCATATCGCCTCGATATACCCGTTGAGTTAGTACCCCCACATAGTAGCTATCCTTACGGTGGTCCAACCAGCTAGAAACTAAAAGCTCTGACTGAGAGGCGGGTTGGTCATCTGCTGACTCGCCTCTTTTCATTACGTATCTGTATCTGAATTATTTGCCAACCCCAATTACTGTAAGCAAACCCACTGCTTTACCTCGGAGCTACAATCGTGATAGAATCCATCGCTGTAGCAACCACTGGCAACAACCATGAAAAATCAAGATGTTTATCTTATTTTCGGTGATTATGCTGACTTGTGTAATCTGGCGTATTCTCATTATATGTGGGTAAGTAATTCTAAATTGAATACGCCTCAAATAAAATCTTTCTGGAAACTAAATAAAGATTATTCCCAAGGACATGGAATAATATCTTTCGATGAAGGAGGACTTAGTGAATTGTTGATTTCAATAAACGAACATCATTCTGGTGATGGCATCGAATATTTGAAATGGTTAAATATTCTTGTATATGGCATCCCATTAGAAAAATTTGAAATCAAACAATTGGAATCTCTTCTTGATTCAGAGTTAGATTTTTCTGCCAGTGGAGCCTTTGTCAGATTGCAACGGGCCATTTAACAAATCTCCACACGATAAGCCACGGCGGCACACACATTACGTCGGATAGTTTTCCTGCGCAAAGGAACAGGGTCTAAGACGGCGCAGAACTACATTCCTTCCAGTGAGAACCCAAAGTTAAACAACCCATCCATGTTGGCCTGAAGTCTACCTAGATGGAAGGGTGTAATATATGACTGTGCTGATTACGATCAAGGTTACGATTTAATTCGTGTGGCTAAATATTATACAAATAACATAGCTTTTTATAGCTGTGTAATTTACTCTTTTATATCAAGAAAATTAATGGTTTAGCTGAAACTGTTTATTGAGTTGAACGGCTGCAATATTTGAAATCAATTAAATTATCTATTATTAATAAACTGTGTGTGCCAAACCGACTGGAAGCACCTAAACTTCAGGGAAAACATTACAACCATCTGGGGCCGTCCAGCGATCCAGAACATCATCTTTAGTAGAAAGACTTGCGTGCTGATTATATTCTGTCAGTATTTTTTGATCTTGATCTGCTGTTTTCAATGTGTCCAGTACAGTTTTTCCTGACCAGTCTTTCAATACTTCGGCTAGGAGCTCTTTCCGAATAGGTGCATAAGCCTGATCTCGTCCTAGATCATTCCATTCGTCTGGATCTTGATCTAAGTTAAATAGTTGGGGGTGATCGTAAGAATGGTAATGACTCAGTTTCCAAGGTCCACGTCGAATCATTCTTCCTGGTGCGTCGCCGGATAACCCTCCGAGTTCGGCCAAGATGGTATCTGGCCAGTTACCGTTATCAAAGATATCAGGCTGAAGAAACTGACACAAACTTCGACCACGCACATTCTGCATTGGAGACCCACCAGCGATTTCTACCAATGTTGGTCCGATGTCAAGCAAACTAGTAACCTGTTGGATGGTTCTGCCTTCGGCTACTTGTCCTGGTTGGGAAAAAAACAGTGGTACGCCAATTGATCCTTGGTAAAAACTTGACTTCCACCACATTCTATGATCACCTGCCATCTCACCATGATCAGAGGTATAGATGACGAGTGTATTCTGTCCAAACTTGGTTTGGGCCAGCGTTTCTAAGATATGTCCGATAAGTTCATCCATGAAGGTTACCAAACCATAGTAGGCGGCACGTGCTGTCTTTACTTCCTCATCTGTTAGTTGATCCACCTGTCGTTTGTTTCGCCAAGTTTGCATAAATGGATGTAATGTGTTCAAGTAGTTTTTGGGTAGTGACGTCGCTTCAATCTGATCGAAGTACTCCTCGAACAATCGCTTCGGCACAATAAAGGGACAATGGGGTAATACGAAACCAACAGTTAGTAGGAATGGACGATCAGGTGGAAGTCTATCCATCTCCAACAGAAATTGATTGCAGACTCGTGTGACTTCCTGATCATATCTTGTGTAAGCTGTCCGACCTGCACCAGCTACCTTGACACCAGCAGCAGTTTGTCCCGTAGTTGAAAGCGGAATGTGTTCTAGTTTTGCATGGACGTCGCCGATAATCCTTCGTTCAAAGCCATGACGTTGATCAGTACCAGAAAAATGCATGCGGCCGCAAAGTACTGTCTGATAACCGGAATTGACAAGATAATGGACAAATGTGGGGATTTCTGATGACAAACGACAACGATTGGTCCACACCCTAATGTCCGAGCTGTGTCGGCTGGTGAGGAAAGTCATACGTGAAGGCACACATAACGGGTTAGCACAGTAAGTATTTTCGAATCTAGTTCCCTTCTCCGCCAGTTGATCCAAGACTGGTGTTCTAACTACCGAGTCTCCTGCACTTCCCAACAGGCGCGGACTGTGCTGATCAGACATGATCAATAAAATGTTTGGTTGTTCGTTCATCAGAGATGTTCAGGAATGCGGATTACCGACTCCTTTAAATCCATAGGCATCACAAATGTGCCGAAATTACATTATGAATTCTCAATTGGAAATCCAAACATTCCGCTGAATGCTTTAATAATATTTCACCTTATCCACTTTAAAGCAGAGATTATAATTAGTATTTCCAGTATTTTAAGAGTGGCCCGTCTTTTCCATAAACTGGGTCTGTTGATGGCAAATTCACTCGTTGGATGTTCTGGATGACCTTCAATTTATCATCTGGGTTGGATGTGGCTTTATCATCACAGAGATCAGGCATTTGATTAGGCGGATAAGCTCCGACGACGCATAGATCCGAACTGGCACCCAAGTTTTTATGTCCCACTCCTGCTGGAATGATCACGACATCACCCGGCGAAACGGAGAATATTATACCTCTTCTGCCTCCGAATTGCACTTTGGCAGTGCCCATGCAAACACCGAGAACTTCATGCGCCATGCTATGGTAATGGTGATGGCTAAAAATGCCGTTTCTCCAGCATCCTTGCCAGCTATTTGCAGTGAATAATGACTGACATATCGATATCGGATCGTTGCTCAAAACGCTAAACGCCTTTGAGTAAACTAAAAGTGGTAATTTTTGGTTGTTGGGAATTTGGTCATCACCTGTTAATGTTTCGCATATCACATCGGAAGCATTGACAAACTTATTGAAATTGGGTTCCAACTTTAAGGCAATGCGAGCTTGATCTTTCATGTTTAATTACCTTATCAGTATGATATCTGTGTTTATTTATAAGCAACTTTCTAGTAGAGTTACAAAGGTAGTTTTTTAATCACCAATTTTGGCTACGGAGAGCATATCATACTTCCATCTACAGTTGAATTTCGAAACGTTGATTTTAACAAGAAAATGGAAGTTATTATATCTCTTGCATCGATAAAAGGGTTAGTTGTAACTATTATTTCGTAGTGAGTCATTGCTAATATTTCTTTGATAGACCTTATTTTGGTGACTAACTGGCGATTAAAAACTAACTATTTTCATGTTCATGCGAAGGCAGTTTGTCTGGCAGCCACACCACCCCGCGGGATATGCCCTTTCGGCTAACCTTATTGGCACCGACTACATTTGGTTCTGTCTGCAACGGTTGGTTATCTGCACTGGTTTTCGACCATAGTGAAGTTCTTCACTTAACCATTCCACTCTACGCCACCGAAGTCGTTTTGCAGACACCAAAGTGACTTCATCTCGACTTGGAGATTCTGGCCACCAACCCACATTAGGGGGGTAATAGATTGTGCCATCCTGAACCAAAAGGATGTCTTCAAAAATGATAGATTCGTAGTTTTCGGGGAAGGAACAAGATTGAACCGGGCTACCTCTCCAAATAGAAGTTCGATTGCAAAAGGATCCTTAAATTGCCGTTGAACGAGAATACGGATGCAATTGTCCAAAGAATCAGAACAAGTCATAGAAAGATCCTTGGGGACCCAATGGCCAGTCCAAAGGTGTGCTTCGCGCAAACACCCATCATGAAATCCTCCCAATAATGTCATAAGTGAGGCTGCATCACCCTGATTTTTGATTACGTGCCAACTCATTTATCTCCACACAACGCTATGCTATGATAAACGGTCACGCGGGCACTCCGCGTGATCCATTTATTAGTATCTATCTATTTAACTCACAAGTGCCCAAGACTCTACCTCTTGTACATAAGTTTTAATCTAAATACAGGATTTTACCGCTCACTTTATATAAATAGGTGATAATTCTTCCCCCCCTACACCACCGTCCCACATCTCTCGATATGCAATCTCAACTTGAGGCACAAATTTTACTGTCTGTGCTAAAACTCGATCTCGCAATTCTTGCCGTAGTTCTGTTAGTTCTTCTAAGTTCCTTACCCAGTTACACACTATCTCAACATATTCATCCTTGGTTTTAGCTACCCATTCACCCAAACCTAATGGCGATAAGATAACACTTGATGATCTATGTACTAGTTTTGAAGTATCTGTCAAGCCAACAACTGGTGCCCCCATGAACAAACTTTCGAGTGTAGTTATCCCTCCACCATATGGAAA